>Ga0208195_1004556_pt1 | contig 10831 bp, 9 predicted proteins | sample AD_UKC077_MetaG_FD_184441 | JGI IMG/M metagenome (GOLD analysis project Ga0208195, IMG submission 184441) | Active sludge microbial communities of municipal wastewater-treating anaerobic digesters from USA - AD_UKC077_MetaG (SPAdes) (version 2) | ecosystem: Engineered > Bioreactor > Anaerobic >...
ACTGGAAGAGGTTTGAAACCTGGTCAACACATAGTTATTTATGCTAAAGATTCAAGTAATAAAAAAGATCAATATATTTCTCATAATAATGCATCTATGTTTATAATAAGAGAAATTTACACAAGAACAATTATAGTTGATTTCTTTGATATTACAAATGATATAATAGAAACAGAAAATACTATTATAAACAACCACCCAAAATCAGGAGATGTAACATATCTTAATTTTAGTATTAAAGTTAAAGACAAGGAAATAGGTAGATTCTATACTTATGGTCAAACAGAAGAAGAAGACATTAGATTTAAAATAGAATTGGGTAATGTTGGTAAGTTGATTGATACAAATGATGTATTTATATTCAAACAATATGATATATTAGAAGGTGGTATTGACTGGACATTCTTAAATAGAAAGAGAAAAGAGATGATGATGATGAAACATCTAATCTATCCATATATTGGCTCTTATAAGTCAATTATAAATGCAATTAACTTCTTTGGTTATAATGATTTACAATTAAATGAGTATTATAAAAATGTTGATACAACATCTCCTGAGTTCACAAAATTATTTAAGGTTGAGATACCTGATATTTTTGATAATAGTGTTGAGGGTTGGACAGAGAATGACTTTATTAAACATACAATGCCAAATGATAAGTTTGAAGGAACTAATCTATTTAACTTAACATATTTTATTACTGATAAAGATGGTACAAATGTATTGACATATTCATTAGATGAGGTTATTATAAAATTACAAGGATTAAAATATTGGTTAAAGAAAAATATTATTCCATTAACACATAAAATTCTTGATATTACTGGTAGAGTTTATTTAAGTTCAGGTAATCAAATCCAACATAAAGTAAATGATGTTAGAATCATTAAAATTAATGAAAATATGACTCCAGTTTCATTTAAAATGAATGAAGTATATCTTATGCCTGTTAATAGTGGATCAACTATCTATAATTGTGTATTAGACTTCTACTCAATTATTCCAGGAGTTGGTGCAGATAAGGATCCCTTAGGATTAGTTGAACCACCTAAACCATATAATGGAGTTAGTGTAGTTCCACCTGATTATTTTAATATTAGAATAAGAACATATAAAACATATAAAGAATGGGCACCATTTAAGAACTATATGATTGGTGATAGAGTCACATATTATGGTATATTATATGAGTCTGTTATAGATAATAATAAAGTAAATAGTCCTAGAAAATATGAACTAGTTGAACCTTGGAAATCAGGTAATACCTATGAATTAACAAGTCTTACAGAATATGATAGTAATATTTATGTTTATTCATCATCAACTGCAACACAATCTGTAATAAATCCTTATTTAGATAATAATTGGAAAAATATAACAGATTGGAAACCTATTAGTTGGGATCCAGTTCAAACAATTTCTGAATATAGAAATGGTGATAATTTATTACCATTTAATTTCACCATAGATTCTAATTTGGATCCATTTGTAGTTATTGAAGTAACATCTGATAATGGATATGGTTCAGTTTATAGAGATAAAAAGAGTTATGAGGTAAGAGGATTAAAAGACTTAACAGAACCTTATCAACAAATAGAATCAATTGGTCCATTTGTACCAATAGTATTAAGATAAAAAAACCCATCATTTGATGGGTTTTTTTATCTTAGTGTGCTAAATACACCAGTTTTGAATTGGTTTGTGTCTCCAAAGGAGCACTAAGATTTTACTTCTTCTTCTTCAAATTGAAGTTCTGTTTGTGTAGAAAAGTCACTTACACCATTTGGTTATATTCATTATTTTAGAAATCTAAAAGACGTATTTCTAACTTCACGTGTCACCCCTTCTTCAAAAGCAGCAACCCAGTCTTGGACATCACCTGAAAGGTTTTTACCAAGAGTTTCATAATAGTTAAATACTTTACTAATATCACCAATTTTTCTAAGAATTAATGAGAATGTTTGTGCATCTTTAGTTAATCCTTTAATTTTGTGTGTTGATATTAAGTGATAGATGTAAGTAACTTCTGTTGCATTGACTTCAAATGATTTTAATTCATAATCATTTGTAAATTTTGTTCCTTTCATCACTTCAAACAAATCTATAAGTTCTAATCCAAGAAAAACAGTGTTTACATCATATTCAACTTTATTTAAAATTAAATCAGTGATGAATTTCCATTGTGCTCTGTTTAAGTTAAAGTTGTATTTTGTTTCTTGTAAAAGGTCTTTATATGAAGTCCATATTTCTTGTGCTTCTGCATAAAGTTTATCCTTTTCTTCATCAGATTTACCTTTACCATCATTGTTATCAATGAAGTTAGTTATTTCTTGTGATTTAATATCTAATTCTTTTTCTGCTTCTTCTGTGATAAGAATATAATCAATTAGATTCTCAGTAAAATTTATCTGAGGTTTAACTACATTAGTTTCTATTTTTGACATTTTGTTTTATTATTTTTATTTTATATAGTTTATCTTAATAAAAGTTTATCTAATATAGAATATATTTTATCAACATCTAAATAAGATATTCTTATTAGTTTAATTTTATTTTCAAAACAATATAAATTTTTAATATCATCACATTTTTTCATATATTCAAATCTTTCTAAACCACCAAAATATTCTATAGGTTTATAATGTTGTATTCCATCAAATTCTATACAAGTATTTATATCTTCTATGTAGAAGTCATATTTCAACTTTTTAATATTTATACAATCTTCAAATTTATATTCTCTTTTATATTTTATTTTATGAATGTCTAAATATTTAGATATTTTATCTTCACCTAAACTATTATTACAAGATTTACAACCACATCCAGATAGATGAACATCATATCTTTGTTCAAAAAGACCATGTTCTTTACATATTACTTTTATAATTGATGAAAATTCAATATATTCAAAATTTGAATAATCATATCTATCACCATGTACATCTATTAATTTTTTTATTGCTAAATTCTTATCAAGTTTTTGATTGTCAGCTCTAATTTCAATATCACACTTTGGACATTTTGAACCATATTTATGTGATGATGCAATCTGTTCAAATTTACCATGTTTAGTACAGATTATACTAACTTTAGATTTTATGTTTGTGAAAGACTCTTTAATATAAGTATATTTATTATTGTGTATCTCATTGGATTTATTTATGAAATCCAAATAATATTTATCTGATTTGGGTTTACATTTATTACACCCATATTTTAAGTGGTTTGATGGAGATTGTGTAAATACACCATGTGTTTTACATAGAATATCTATATTAGTATCATTATTGACATAATCAATATTTGAGTAATCATATTTATAATCATATAAAATATTGGCTTTTTTTAAAAAGTTATTCTTTCTTTCTTCTAAATTTCTTCTTCTATTATCTATTAACATAAAATGTGAACTTTAATTTATTATATATATTAAAGTTCACATTCTTCCTTTGTTAAATTGGATAAATTATTTGAAATAATTTATAAATATTATCAGACCCTTCTCTATTTGAAAAATTATCAATATATTTTTGAGGTATTTTCCTTTTTCTCCAATTGGAAACCGTTGATTTCTGAACATTATAATATTCTTCTAATGATAAATCATATTTAGTTCTAATGAAGAAATTTATAAAATTCATATCTATCATACTATAAAATCATCGTTTTCTTGGTCTTCTTTTTGTTCAATAAGTAAAGTTTCAACAGAATTGGCACGTGAGACCTTCTCCACCCCATACTTATTTACCAAAGATGCAAATGTATTTAAGTCAGTTTTCACTAGTTTAATTTTTCCACTCTCAACATTCATGTTGATTTTATCAATTTCTTGCTCAATTAGGATAGTTCTTGATTCCTCATCAAATGCATCCATTAAATCTTCATTGATAGTTACTAATAGTTCTCTTGGAGAACCTAATTCAATTGCCAATATAGCTGAGTATTGGTCTGAAATTTTAGAAATTTTGATTAAACCTTTTTGTTTTCGGTGTCCTAAGAATTGAAAGTCAATTTTAATAGGGAAAGATTTTTTATCAAAAACTTCAAAAAAATCATTAATAGTATCTTCTGATACCTCGTAAAAATTTTCGTTCATATTTTTTGTTTATTTTAAGGTTATAAACTAAAAAATCAAAAAAGTTTAGGATTTAAGTAAAAAATATGTTACTATTGATACTACTCCTAAAAATGGTAAGAATTTATAATATAAGTTGTTATAAAATACATTACTTCTGAATAATGAGAATCCAATAACAATTAAATAAGAGTATTTATCTACTTTTCTAATTTCATAGGATTCAAAAAGTTCATTTAATCCAATAGATTTTAAAAATTTAGAAACTTCAAATGAATATTCTCTTATATAGTTCTCAGATATTTTATCAATATCGGATTTTTTAAGAGTAAATTCACCATATAATTCTTCTGGTATGTTTAGTACTGTATAAAGTCTGTAGGCAGAGTCAAATCTAACATTAAGTTCTCTTTCCAATCTTACTTTATTTAACTTTAATGTTTTCTTATAGAAAGAAAACAAACTTAGTTTTTTAAAAAATGATATATTTGCCATAATAATTTATATTATATTATTTTAATAAGTTTATTTTTTCATAGTTAAATCAACAACAGCATCTGCTTTAAATCCTTGTTTTGCTAAAAAGTCATCTAAAGAAGAAGTATTATGATTTATATTATTAAGTAAATCAATCATAATATCTAATTGTTGGTGTGTTTCACCATATTTACCTTTAGGCTTTGCTTTCTCAATAGCTCCACCTTTTTTACCTTTACCTTCACCAACTACTGGTCCAGTTTTAGTTTTATCTACATCAAGTAGTTGTGTAAATACACTTCCTTTATTTTCAAGTGTGGTCATCATAGAATTAAAGGCTTGTTCATTCATTGCGGCCAATACTGCCATATTACCAGTAAGTCTTCTTATTACATCTACTTTCTGACCATCAATAGAAGCTAACGCACCACCAAACTTTTTAAGTGCATTTGCCATCTTGTCATACGCATTTGCTAATTTAACCATGGAGTTTGCAGTTCTTGACACAGGATCTAGACCAAATGCAGTTTTTAGTAAACCATCTCCTTCATTAATATCACTTAGTTTTTTTGCCAATACTGCAAATCCAATTACATTTTTTGAAAGACTTTTAATGAAGTTTGGATCTATAACTTGATTGAATTTTCCTTTAGAAAGTATTGAAGCAGTTTCAACCAATTTTCTTGCTACTCTACTTACTGAATCTAATTCTACCCAATCAGTATCTTCAAGAGATTTTACAATTCCTGTAAAAGAAGTAATTGTAAATTTAATTGAATTAATCCATTCTTTTTTTGGATAAGAATCCCATATATTTCCTTTAACTGATGCAAATCTCTTTGCAACCGTTATTATGGCTTGTGCAACAGAGTTAATACCATATACCATGTCACTAGCTGCATCTTTACCTGATGTAAACCATCCACTATTTTCACTCATATAAGTAAATATTGGTGCAAATGCTTGTAAAGCAGCCCCAACACTTTCCCCCCATGTTTTTGAAGGTACCTTTGTTATATCAAATAATGCAATATTATTACCAAATTTTAATGCAGCAGCAATTATACCATCTGATATAGTTAGAATTCCTGATTTCATATCTTCTGGTGTAACTTTTGTACTAAAGAAACCACCACTACTTAATGCAGAATATACAGGTGCAAATGCTGCAATTGCAGTACCTACACCTTCGGCCCATTTTTTACTTGGTCCACCTGAAAATGCCACTTTTGCACCTGCAAAGTAATTTGCTGCATCTACAATACCTTGAGATACAGTTCTTATTGCTTGTGCAAAATCATCAGGACCAACTCCTCCACCAAATAAACTCATTATTTTATTAGTTGCCAACATTACATATACTGGTGCAAATGCTCCTAATGCCAATGCTATTCCTTCAGCCCATTTTTTGGTTGGTCCACCAGAATATTTACCTTTTTGTAATATAAATGAAGATTCAACTATTGTTTCTGCAATCATAAGAACTGCTTCTTTTCCTGCCATTAGAGCAACCATTCCTAATCCAAGTGAACCTAATATGAATGTACCAAGAAGACCCATTGCCATACCAAAACCAGTCATACTTAGACCTACTCCTAAAGACCAATCAAGTGTAGGATATTTATCATACTTACCTTTACTTAAAATAAATGATGTTGCTACTATAGTTGCTGCAACTACTAAAATAGTAGCGGCACCTGCTAAAATAGCAAGAGCACCAATACCACTCATTGCTATTGTTCCTAATATAACTGCTGCTGTACCAAATGCAATTAATGATAATCCAACCCCTAAAGACCATTTCCAATCAGGATATTTGCCATCACTATAATCACCTAATCCTAATATCAATGATGCAGCCATTATTGTTGTTGCAATTATTAGTATTGATATACCACCAATAAGATAATCTTTAGGTCCACCAATTTTATTTACTATCATTACACCTAGTGCCATTATTGCAACTGATATAGCTAAACAAACACTAAAAACTAATATTTTAAACATTGCCATGAATGATATTCCTTCAATTTCTTTTCTAAAATTATAGAAAATTGCAGCAGAAAGAGCTATTGCAACTGCTAATAAAGTAAACATAATAGGAACTTTTATAACATCTTCTGTTGATAATTTACCTATCATTCTCATTGCAACCCCAATAATAACCATAACTATACCCATTGCAGCACCTATTATAAGTACTTTAAGTAACATCATAAATGTTACTGCATTAATTTCTTTTGAATAGTTTGAAAAAATTACAGCAGATGCAGAGATTGCCAATGCCATTAATGTAAAGAATACTGGAATTTTAGGAATATCTTTCCAATCCATTTTACTAATACTCTTGACAATTTTTTCCATACCATATGATAGAACAACATAAACCGCAGCAATTAATATTGCAGTAAGTGCTTGTCCAAATGATATAGGTACAACCATTTGAAGAAACCAAGAAGAGACTGCAATTGCTAGTGCCATTGCTGGGAGAAGTAATGGTAATCCAATTACTGCTGCAGCAATTTCACTCTCTTTCATGTCTTTGAATGAACCAACTAACTTACCTATACCATATGCAATTACAGTAAACATTCCTGCAATAAGAATACCTGTTATTGCTTGTGGAAATGATATTGGAGTTACCATTTTCAATATCCAAGATGATATTGCAATTGCTAATGCAATTGCAGGTAGTATAAGAGGTAAGAATAGAATAGACTTACCTAATTCAGCCATTCCTGATTTTCCTAATGCACTAATCATTTCACCTATTCCAAATGATATAACAGAAAACATTCCTGCAATTAATATAGCAGTAACTGCCTGACCAATTGATATTGGAGTTACCATTTTTAATACCCAAGAAGATAATGTAATTGCTGTGGCAATACTAACTAGTGCTATTACTAGTTGAAATGGGTTAACATTCAACTTTTTAAATAAAATTGATGCAATAAATACATTCTCTAAATAATTTGATAAAACTGCAAACATTCCTGCAATTAAAACAATTGTTAATAGTTGTGTAAAACTAAGTGGTGCAACTAAACTTAAAACCCAAGAAGACATAGTTATTGCAACAGACATTATTACCATTACTGCAGAAGCCATGAATGCTTCTTTCATATCTAATTTTAACTTAGCTATTTTTTCAAATGCAATAGATACTAAAACCATTGCTAATGAAAGAGAAACAACAGATAGGAAGTCAACTTTACCAATTAGTTTAAAGGCAAGTCCTATAGCAAGAACACCAACTGCAATTAATAGAATAGTTGAAACTCCTTTTTTAAGATTGCTCTCTGCTTTTTGATCACCACCAACATCTTCAATTAAACTACTTTTCTTGTCTTTTTTCTTAGACATTTCTAATATAGTTTGTTGACTTTCAAGAATCTTCTTAGTGTCTTTCTTAATTGATTTAAGACTAACATTGATTTCTTTAATCTGAGTTGTGAAGTCACCACTTACTAAAGCATTTGTTGTTGTGCTATTACTATTTCCATTTTTCTTCTCAAGTGCCTCAGCAATCATAACAAGAGCTTCTGATAAATTATCTAATCCATCTAATAACTGTTTATCCATAAAGTATATATTAAAAATATTAATCCTTTTAACATTTTATATCTTTTTTACTATAATAGATAATTAATATATAAACTAAGAAATAATCATATGGAAATGGGTATTAAAAAAGTGTTTAAGTACTATTTACTTGGTGAGTCTCTTAAAGAAATTGAAATTAATAGAATATTAAATAAGGTTTCAAAAAAGAGTGTTTTAACCAATAGAGAACAAAAATTTCTTGAACTTTATAATCATAAAAATGATGATAAGGATTTAATGTATCTGTCAAAGAATACTACTTGTGAAAGGGTTAAGTTCTTTTTAGATGGAGGTAAAAAAGTCATTTGTGATTTACATGATAGAAATGGATTAATTAGTCTACCAGTTTTGGATGTTGTTAATAATTATGGAGATGACTTTGGTTTGATTATAATGAAGAATGAAACACATCAATTAAATGATAGATTTCTTTATAACTTGATTTACAATAACAAGTTAAATAGATATTCATTACAGGAACAGGATGAGTATTTTGAAAAATTAGAAGTTAAAAATGGAGATTAAAAAGTATGTTGATTTTATAAAAGAAGAACTTAGTGGTACTGAACTTATAGGTCCAATTGGACCTGCATATGGTGAGACTGGATTACAAAATAAAACAATAAATTCATTTGATACTGATGTAATTTATAGTGAAATTGGTGGTAGAATTTATACAATGGATGAGTATAATCAAATGTATCAAGACTATCTAAAAGCAGGTGGTGGTACATTAGATGGTTTTAGTAAGGAGAATTTAGATACAATAGTATCATTTTTTAATGATAAACAAGAGGAATAACAATATATATGTTTGATATAAAAAAGAAATCAAATTATGAGTAAAAAATGTATAGTTTGTAAAATTATAAAAGATTTGTCCTTTTTTGGTAAAAGTAGTCGTTGTAAAGATGGTCATATAAACCAATGTAAGGAATGTAAGAAAAAATATCTATATGAGTATAGTGAAAATAATAAAGATAAAATAAAAATTATACAAAAAAAGTATAATGATAGTAATAAAGATAAGAGAAAGGTTTACTATGAAACAAATAAAGAAATTATAAGAAGTAATTATAAAAGCTGGTATTCTGAAAATAGTGAAAGTGTATCAAACAGAACAAAAATATGGTATTATGAAAATAAAGAACGTAAGATAGAGACTGCTAAAATTTGGAACTTAGAGAATAAAGATTTAGTAAATGAATATAGAAGAAATTGGTCCAAAAATAAGAGGATAAATGATCCTTTATTTGCAATAACTGAAAATATTAAATCTTCTATTAGAAGATCAATAGTGGAAAGAAAATTTAGAAAAAAATCAAATACCATAGAAATATTGGGATGTTCCTTTGAAGAGTTCAAATCATATTTAGAGTCTAAGTTTGAAGATTGGATGACTTTTGAAAATTATGGATTATATAATGGTGAATTAAACTATGGTTGGGATATTGACCATATAATTCCTATATCAATTGCAAAAACAGAGGATGAAGTTCTTAAATTGAATCACTATACTAATTTACAACCTCTTTGTAGTAAAATAAATAGGGATATAAAAAAAGATAATATAGAATGTCAAATTTAGTAAAATTAAACAATAATCAAGACACTGAATTACTAAATGAATTATTTAACAATGAGATTATTGTTCTTGAGGATATACAGGGTTCAAAAATATGGGTTAGTTGGAATGGTAAAGAGTTTATAATAAAACCAAAGTCATTATCTGCAGAACCTATTAATATGATTGACTTAGCAATGCAGAACTATTATAATCCTGCAATAAATTATTTTAATGATTTGGATGGTAGAGTAAAAAGTTTACTTAATAGAAAGTGGTCTTTTTGTTTTGAATATTTTCCTGATGAACAACCAGCAAATATTGAATATAATAGAGTTCCTAAAAATAAATTAGTTCTAACATCTATTAATAAATCTGGTAAGTATGAATTTGTATTAGAGGAATTAGAAGAATTTGCTAGATTGTTTGATGTTGATGTTATTCCAGTTGTATTCAAGGGAAAACTTACTGATAAAATGGTTGAAGCTATTAAATACTTTATCAATACTGGTGAAGATGATTTAGAATATATCTTTGGAGAAAAGTCATTTACATTCTTCTTCTATAAGATATTGAATCCTATGTTACAAAACTCATTTTTGATGGAGGATGAATTTCAAAAAAATATTGAAAAGTTAATAATTAGAAGTAAATCAAATGATACTTCATTTGAATTATTAAATCCATTATATAGAAGATTAAGTGAGAATAATGATACTGAGTTTGTTGAGATATACACTTTGATATTACTTAACTTCCTTAATTTCTGTCAGTCAGTTGATTTAGAACAAGTAAAACTTAAAGGTGATAAGAAAGATGAGATTTATATTTACTTGATATGTAAATTATTTAATATTTATATTTCAGAAGTTAAATCTGATTTACTTGACTTTGATTTTATAGTTCCTGAGTTCTTTGATAAAGATAAGTTTAAAATAAATACTGAATTGATTAATAATAAATTAACTAAAGAGTATATAGATGAGAGTGATAAACTTGAATATATCTTCAAAGTTATATTAGGTTCATTTAACAGAAGAAAGAAAAAACCAATTGGAGTATTTACAGAGAATACAGTTAAACTATTTAATGTATTTGTTGAT
>Ga0208195_1004557_pt1 | contig 10830 bp, 9 predicted proteins | sample AD_UKC077_MetaG_FD_184441 | JGI IMG/M metagenome (GOLD analysis project Ga0208195, IMG submission 184441) | Active sludge microbial communities of municipal wastewater-treating anaerobic digesters from USA - AD_UKC077_MetaG (SPAdes) (version 2) | ecosystem: Engineered > Bioreactor > Anaerobic >...
GCCTGGATCCAGCAGGGGCGCGGTCTCAGCACCCCGGGTGGCGCCTGTGGCGCCGGCAGGATCAACATTCAGGTGCAGACTCAGCCCGAAAGCGAGCCCACAAAGGGCCAAAAGCCCGATCAGTAAAAGCGTCCTTTTCATATCTATCATCCTTGGGTCAGGTAAATTACAAGTTTCTGGCAATGTAACCCATAAACTACAAACGGCCGGGAAACGTCAAGCATTTTTTCGCTTGCTTATAAAGCCAGCTCCCCAACAGGGATAAATATAGTAAATAGTCACAATTTTTGAGTAGTATAATAATTGGGTAACCCCCAGAGGAGAATAGTTAGTGACTTACTGATAATACTATATCCAGTTATTAGAAAGCTAGAAGTTAATGACTTAACTGGGTTATGTAGGCAGCCTTGAGACTCACTGTGAGATTTGAATAATGTGGCAGCATAAAATACTTGACATTTTTATGCTGATGAAAATAATGTCTTTCGACTATTTTTAGGAGTCGGCGTTCTCCATAGGTGACTTCCGACTCTAATCAAATGCAAGGAGTTTTTCATGTACTGTACCAATTGTGGTAACCCAGTTGAAGTGAATGCAGTGGTTTGTATCAGTTGTGGAGCTGATCCAAAGATTCATAGACGTTTTTGCGGTAATTGCGGGAAACCCGTTAGTGAGATTTCTATCGTTTGCACAAACTGTGGAGTTGGAATGCAATCAACCAGCAGAGCCCAGAACCCTGTCACAAACGATCATAAAGACTGGCTGACCACTCTCTTGCTATGCATATTTCTCGGAGGAATTGGAATTCATCGGTTTTATACAGGGCACACCGTAATTGGAGTGGTGCAGCTAATTACTTTAGGGGGGTGTGGAATATGGACGCTAATTGATCTAATCATGATAATTACTGGTGGTTTCAAGGATGCTCAAGGGAATCCCCTGTACAAAAGTTAAGGCACTGAGCGCCTTGTTATCATTTATTGTGCTGGTATTGGGGATTGTTCTCTATCTGGTTTTAGTGCCTGTGGAAGAGGTTGGATTTGGCATTAATCTTTGCGTTTTCCAAAGATTCACAAACCATCCATGTCCTGGCTGCGGCATGACCCGGGCTATTGCTTGTTTCCTACGAGGACATTTTTCGCGGGCCATGAGCTACAATCGTTCTGTGGTGGTGGTTTTTCCATTGTTAGCCTTTATACTTATTAAAAAAATCATCCATGGCCTGCGCAGTATAATCAACACTCCACAAACTGCTTTGGATGCTACAAAGCAAGATATTAAGCCATGCTGAACGATACATTAATTAACTACCAACAAACCTAACAAAGGAGATCAACGTGTACTGTAACAATTGCGGTAAACAAATTGACGATAATGCGGTTGTTTGCATTCATTGTGGTGTTGCCATCAAGCCCGTTCATGGAGTTTCGGCAAGTGGTGAGGATGGACCTCTTGGATGCTTGCTAGGTGGAGTCTGTTTTCTTTTTCCGATAGCAGGTCTGATCATGTATTTGGTTTGGAAGGATAGTAAGCCAAGCAAGTCCAAAGAGGCCGGGAAATGGGGCCTGATAGGATTTGGAGTAGGCATTGCTATTTATGTCTTATACTTTATCATAATAGGCGTTACTGCTTCGAGCTACTATTATTGACCTGAAATTGGTTAAACTTACCTTCCTTGCACCATAGTAAACCGGATCATGTATAGCCCCATCGTGATAGATCACCCATTTTTGTAGAACCGATTTAGAACAGAATTGTAACACACAACCATAAATAGGGTTGAAATTATTGGTTTATATTCGAACTGAGTGAGTGTGATTGTCATCTTCCCAGTGATGGTGATCCCACAGAGGACTGAAGCAATGTTGACTGGCCGTTAAAGCCCTTTACCAAATCCCTGGTGCGCCTCCCGTATGATGCCCGCATTTGATACGAGAATAATGCGGGAGGCATGAGAGTGGGATGGACTCAACCGCTCAGGACGTGGTAGACAGGACATGGCAGTAGATAAGAATTTCTTTATCCCTCCAGACTTTACCAAAACGGTTTGATCGAGCCCATAGGGCGAAATAACGATAGCGAGGGAGCGTAAGCTCCTCGTACAAGAGCAACAACAAGCTGGAAAGCCCCTTGTGAGAGACAGAAATCAAAACCTCATCGTTCTGTCGCCTCTTCGAGGCTCTGAGAGGGTTTGGAATTCGCTGTCGAGGGGTTCCGTTCGCTACGCTCACTGCACACCCTCGCTATGATCTGCCGCCCTCCGGGCTACCCATTCGGTTTGGAAGTGAACCTTATTCTTCCAGAGAAAAGGTGCCTCTGACTTGGAGGAAACAGATTTTTCCTTGACCGCTAAGGCGAATGTTGATTAGTGTGACCGGAGCTGACAAACAGAGCAAGGACTCAAGTAAATGGTAGGTATTGTAAAGACATACACCACGATCGGAATCGACGGCCAGCTGCTGACGGTGGAATGTGACAGCGCCGGGCAGATGTATTCCGTGAACATCGTGGGCATGGCATCCAACGCCGTGAAGGAGAGCAAAGACCGGATTTTCGCGGCACTCAGCAACTCCGGTTTCGAGGCCGCAATAAAGCGTTTCACCATCAATCTGGCCCCGGCCGACATCAGGAAAGACAGCGCCGCGCTGGACCTTCCCATCGCCATTTCCGTGCTGCAGAGCATCAAACAACTGCCAGTGGAATACCTCAGTCAAACCGCGATTATCGGCGAGCTCTCGCTGGACGGCAATCTGCGCCCCGTGAAGGGCGTTTTGCCCATAGCCCTGGCCGCCAAGCGAGATGGCATGGATGCTTTGGTGCTGCCTTACGAAAATGCCGAGGAAGCAGCCATCATCGAGGAATTGAAAGTGATCCCGGTGACCTCGCTGCGAGAAGCGGTGCTCTATCTGCGTGGCGAAATCGAGATCAAACCGGCAACGGTTGACCGGGACAAGATATTCTCCGTGCTGAACGATTTTCCCGTGGATATGCACGATGTGAAAGGCCAATATCAGGTGAAGCGCGCCTTGGAGGTCTCAGCCGCGGGAGGCCACAACCTGCTGATGATCGGCCCTCCCGGTAGCGGCAAGACCATGCTGGCGCGCCGGGTGCCTACGATATTGCCGGAACTCTCTCTGGACGAGTCTTTGGAGGCCACCAAGATCCATTCCGTGGCCGGCTATTCCAAGCACTTCAAAAACGGCATCCTCACCACCCGGCCTTTTCGCGCTCCGCACCACTCCTGCAGCGAAAACGGGTTGATCGGTGGCGGAACTTTCCCCCGGCCCGGGGAAGTGTCTTTGGCGCACTTCGGTGTGCTGTTTCTGGATGAGCTGCCTGAGTTCAAACGCGGGGTGCTGGAAGTGATGCGCCAACCTCTGGAGGACGGGATCGTAACCATCTCCAGGGCCGCCACCAGCCTCACTTTTCCTGCTGACTTCATGCTTATCGCCTCGATGAATCCCTGCCCCTGCGGCTATTTCGGAGCCAGCATCCCAAATCATTACTGCACCTGCGAGCCAGGTGCCATCGCGCGTTACCGCGGCCGGGTTTCCGGACCGCTTTTAGACCGCATCGACATCCACGTGGAAGTCCCCAGCGTAAGCTACGCCGACTTGTCCGGTCTGCCTTCCGGAGACCGCTCCGCCGTCATCCGCGCCCGGGTTAACAAAGCCCGGCAAGTTCAACGCGCCCGCTATGCCGATGAAGGAATATTCTGCAACGCTCAGATGAGTTCGCGCCTGCTGCGAAAATATTGCAAGCTTGATGCAGACAGCCAGGCCCAGATGCAGCACGCCATTGACCATCTGGGCTATTCCGCCCGCGTATTTGACAGAATCCTGAAAGTATCGCGAACCATCGCCGACCTCGAAGGCCTGGCCAATATCAATAGCGACCACATTTCAGAGGCCATCCAGTACCGCACCCTGGACCGCAAATACTGGGGTTGAGCAATTATAGCCTCCAAAATGGAGCTGGGGTTTTGGAAGGGACCCTTGCGACCGCTTTTGATGGCGGTCGCAACGCCATTTTCGCGGCTTTGCTACTGCTTGTTTTGCTGCATCTACACTGCGATGAGACTCTGGAGACACTGGAATAGCCGGGGTGGCAGAGATTCCCGCTTGACACTTTTTGAACAAGTTTTTTTAGTGCAACAAAGTATTAAGATTGCCTTTCCTGGAGGAAAAATGCGGTTCCAAGCCATATTCTGCCTGTTGTTGCTGGCTCCAGCCCTGTTTTGCGGGGCAGAGGCCACTGGCTGGGCAACGCACGAAAACCCCAAATTCACCTACAAACTGGAGTATCCAGCGGATTGGCAAGTGAAGCAACTGGCTGAGAGCGGCTGGTTCGAGGCCAGTTCGCAAATGGACAAAGCCTCTTTGCCCAACACTTTCCGGGTGGAAGTTGTCCCTCTGGACGAAGAGGTGATGGATTTCACAGCCTTCATGGATAGGGGTGACGATGATTTGCTCTCCGATCTGAAGAAAGAGAATCCCTCGCTGGATTCCAAAGCTGTCAGGATCAGCTCCTCCCAAGAAATCAGCCTTGGAACACACCGAGCCCACCGCATTGATTTCAGCTATCCACTCTACGGAGCCCTGAACCTTAGGGCCATCCGGGTCCATGTTCCTTATCAGAAGATGCTTTACACCCTAACCTGCAGCGCCGAGGAGACTTGGTATTTCGAGCAGGTGGAAGCGGATTTCGAGGCTATAATCACCTCATTTATAATCCAGCGCCCCAATCAGGATTACCTGGACAACTATATCCGCACCCGGGCCGACCTCTCTGGCGAGGAATGCGTTATCCACTGGCAAGGGAAAGCTTACAGCTATATTCCTGGCGAACGGCGCAAAGACCTCTTCGACGTGGAGGGTTACAATATTGTGCGCGCTGTTCCAGACGAGCGGGGCTACCTGCTATTGGGCAAAGAGGTTATGCTGTTTCTGCACAGCCAGAGCGGTGAGATCCTCTCCACTTGGCAGAACCCTGTTTCGGGCAGGAATGTGCCTGTGCTGCACGTGTTTAACGACCCCGCGAATATGGATCTGCGCTTCACCGACGAGTATTTCCAATTGCTGCATCTGGTGCTGCCTTCCAGCTTGGTGGGCGATCAGTTTGTCTGGCACAATGACCTCTTCCCCTATTATCCAAACGCGCTTTCCCGTCAGGATTATCCGCTCTATTCACAGAGCGACACCTATCAAGCGGCAGACCTTTCCCAGTATTTAGTTAAGCAAAGCGATCTGGAAGATCCGCTACTAAAGAGCGTTCCAGCCCTGTACACCTTCACCAGAATCTATCCCTGGCTGCCTTTCATGCGGATGGGCGAGCGTCCGGGAAATATCATCATCACGGGCCGCGGATGCAAGCTGGAAGGCGGTTTCGAAGATTTACCCCAATATCTTAAAGACTACGTTTTGACCAACGCGCCGGAATTTGCGCAGGCCCCAGATGCTTACAGCCAGCCCAACGCCACCATCTGGACAAACTTTAAAAAGATGGCCGAGTCCGGCCTGATCGAGCCTGAACAACCATAACTCAAAAACATCTTGATTCACCAAGGAAACTGATATGAAAACCAAACTCGTTCTTTGCCTGCTGTTGCTCGGGACCGCCCTGCTAGGCGCCCAAGGCTTGAACCCTTATCTAAACCTTATCCACAGTTCACGTTGCGCGGATGGCAATCTGCGCCTGCGCTGGACCGATCCCACCGGTCTGGGCTTGGACACCCAGTGCTGGTACAGCCCCGATGGCGCCGTCTGGCAACAAGCCTCCAGCGGAATATACAGCGATCAGCAAATGCAGGCCCTGATTCCCTACGAATTTGGGCAAAACCTGCGTTACCGCCTGCGAACGGAGCTGAGTCTCATGAACGAGAACCTGGTTTACATGCACACACCGTATCTGAATGCCGATCTCTTTCCCCCTCAATTGGGGCAGTTGGGCCAAATCGGCACTGACGCGGTGGGGGATTCCATCACCATATATATGCCCCACCTCGACCTCACGGAAAGTTGGTTTGGCGCCACCCAAGCCAAACTCTACTCGGCTTTAGCCAATGTTACGAACAGCTTTCCAACCCTCAACAGCATTTTTTCCTACAATGTTTACCTGACCACCATTTCCAACCCGGATACGATTATGGACTCACTTTCCTACGCTATGGTCTATTCCTTTTACGTGGCTGACTTGATCCAGCCTGGACTCTACAAATTAAGGATGAGCGACACCGGCATTCCCTCTTTCACCCGCATCGGCAACGTCCAGAGCATGGTGATGGACGGAAAGCTTTTTCTGAGCTGCAATCTGGCCGACCTGACCAATGACCCTGATTTTGGCGCCTGGCCCAATTCCGTGAATGCCCTCGTGGCTGCCAGCGTCACCATGAACATTTCCGTGAATCCAAGCACTCAGGAATTCAGCTTCGGCATAGGCGATTACAGCACTCCCGGCATCCTCTTCTTCGAAGACCATAACTATCAGGTGGCGCAAAATACCCTGCCTATCTGCAGCGATATCTGGTTTGACACGACTGAGTTCAGATTCAATTATAACGACGCGGAAGGCGATTTTCCCCTAGTGATGGAGCTGGAGCTTCCCGACAGCCAAATCCTCGAACCCATGCCTCAAAGCTACAACTACAGCCAGCCTGTCATATACTCTGTCCAGCTTCCCTATCTTCCTGATTCTGTAACGCTTCGCTACAGCGACAACGCCATCGACGTGGTGGAGGATTTCCACATCTTGGTAAGCGCTGATGACCCCGTCCAGGTCCCCGCTGCTGAACTCAGTTGCCGCCTCCCCAATCCGCTCCGGGGCGGAGAGCCGGTAACGATCAGCCTTTCAGGGCTCACCAAGGATTTGCTCAGCGTTCGGGTTTACAATCTGCGCGGCCAAAAACTGGGCACCCTCTTTGAAGGAAACAGCGCGCAAACCAATCTGGACTTGCCCTGGAATGGCACCATGAACGGAATTGGGCTGGACAGCGGTGTCTATTTTCTTCGGATAACGCAGGGCGGCAGGACTGCCAACCAGCGTTTTGTGATCACAAAATAAAGGATAACATAGCGTTAGATGTTCATCGATTATGCCCGGATAAGCGTCAAACCCGGTAACGGGGGCGATGGTGTTGTGAGTTTCCGCCGGGAGAAATACATCCCCAAGGGCGGACCGGATGGCGGTGACGGTGGCCGAGGAGGTTCAGTGATCGCCGTTGGCGATGAGAACGTTAATACCCTGCTCGACTACCGCTACAACAAGATCTTCCGCGCCGAAAACGGCAAACCCGGCGCCGGAGCCAGAAAATCCGGTGCTGGCGGAGCCAATGTCTATCTGCGCCTGCCTTTGGGCACCGAGATCTTCCACGTGGGTGAAGACGGCAAAAAGCTGAAAATCGCCGACATCACCACCCACAACGAAGAGATAATCCTGGCCAGGGGCGGCAGAGGCGGCAAGGGCAATTGCAATTTCGCCACCCCCACAGACCAGGCCCCGCGACGCGCCACCCTGGGCAAACCCACAAAGGAAATGGAGCTGGAGCTTGTGCTCAAACTCATGGCGGATGTGGGTTTGGTTGGATTTCCCAATGCTGGTAAATCAACCCTCCTGAGCGCGCTCTCCTCCGCCCGGCCCAAGATAGCGGATTACGAATTCACCACCCTGGAACCCATGCTGGGCGTGGTCCGCGTTAGCGATTACCAGTCTTTTGTGATGGCAGATATTCCCGGCATCATCGAAGGCGCGCATTTGGGCAAAGGGCTCGGACACCAGTTCCTGCGCCACATTCAGCGCACCAGCTTGTTACTCTTTCTCATCGACATTGGCACACCTGACCTTGTTGATACCTTTCGCACCCTGCGTTCCGAGCTGTATTTCTATGACCCCTTAATGAGCAAAAAACCCAGTTTGGTGGCATTCAGCAAGCTTGACACCATTCCCGCCGAAGAGCGCGATGAACTTGTTTCTACCGTTAACTCTCAGTTCCAAAAAGAGTTCGGGGTGGAGACCATCCCCATCTCCTCAGTGAGCCATATCAACCTGGATGAGCTGAAATACCGGCTCTTCAAATTGCTGCAAAACCTATGACCGAACAACTTCAGGCCTGGCTCTGCCTCAAATCTGCGCCCGGATTGAAACACAGGGCCGCGCTGGACCTTCTGTCCAGATACCCCGATCCGCTGGCTTTTGTGGGGAGAAAAGACCATCCCCTCTATGCCGACAATCGCCTCGATCCAGCTCTGCTGGAGCATTTGCGGAACGCAACACCACATCCCCGGCTGCAGCAAATCACCAAGCTATGTGAGCATTACAGCATCGAAGCTGTGTTTTATGGTACCGACAACTATCCCCCTGGCCTGGCCAACATCCTTGCCCCGCCACTGATTCTCTGGCATCGGGGTGATTTGGCCCCGGCGCTGGAGCGGGTTTGCCTGGCTGTGGTGGGCACCCGCAAACCCACAGCTTACGGCCGGGGAAGCTGCGCCAAGCTGCTGGCTCCCGTTTGCAAACATGGCGCCACAATCATTAGCGGACTCGCCATCGGCATCGATACAGTGGCTCACTATGCCGCCCTCGAAAACGGTTCACAGACCGTCTCCGTGCTCGCCAGCGGCCTCGAGACCATCTATCCTCCCAGCAACCGCGACCTGGCCAATCAGATAATCACCCGCGGCGCCCTGGTTTCCGAATACGAGCCGGGCACCAAACTCGACCCCTGGAACTTTGTCGCGCGCAACAGAATCATCTCAGCCCTCGCGCGGAATGTCTTCATCGTGGAAGGCCCTCTGGACAGCGGCGCCATGATCACCGCCAAGCATGCCATCGAGCAAAACCGCGATCTGATGGCCCTACCTGGCGAAATCAACCACCCCAACGCGCAGGGGCCGAATTACCTGATCAAAAACGGCGCCCAATGTGTCACCTCCCCGGAGGACATCCTTTCCGCCCTGGGCCTGGATGTGACTGACAATCAGCAGTTGGAGATATTGCCTGAACTCAGCGCCGACGAGCAAAAGCTCTTGGACCTCTTCACAAGCGAACAACGCGAGTTGAGTTTCGACGATCTGTTGATCCGCACCGGCCACAAGTTCGGCAAACTTTCCACCCTCCTTCTAAACCTTGAACTAAAGGGCTGTATCAGTAAAACCGGAGGCAATTCCTTCATCCTGGGCTGATGACCGTGCCCACATAAAGCACAACTTTAGGTCTTCCCATAAAATCCTCTTTTTCGGCGTTCCCCGTTCTCATTTTTCTTGTCCCACCCAAGTTGTCAACTCCTTCCTCCATTTCAAACACATCTCCCCTAACTACCCGGCTCTCTTACAAATCGTGTGGTTTGGCCCCGGAGAGCAGCATAGAATAGCGGAGGTGTGAAGTGGCCTGGGAGAAGCAGTGCTATCAGGCCTTTAAGGCCCTGTCCCGGTTCACGGACGCGCCTCCCGCATGATACCCGCATTTGATGCGAGAATCGTGCGGGAGGCATGGGAGTGCGATGGACTCGAGCGTTCAGGGCCTGACTGACAGGATACTGCTGTGACTAAGCATTTGTGGCTTTCCATTGAATCAGGCCCTCTTTCAAACCGGGTCGGTAATCCGTTTGGAAGGGAGATCAGTAATATGTGATGGGAAGGTAAATTCGAAAGCTTGAGAAAGTTCTTGACAAATTTTCAGACTGGCTTGATGAGGCACATAATTGCATTTATGGGTGTTGCGGGTAAAAATATGAAATCTCGTCAGTCTTGTTTGAATTTTTTTTCAGGCAAAGCTGAAAACATAGAATGTGATTGGGAAGGCTTGGCGAATCAGCTTTAAGTCTTTGGTTTTAACGAAAAAAGATTGCCAGGGCTCACCGATGAGTCCCGGCGACTACAAAGGAGAATTCACAAATGAAGAAAGTTCTTTTTTTCACCGTGATATTGGCGGCATTTGCCTTCAGCATGTCGGCTCAATACACGGAAGTTTACACCCAACCCTGTTTCAGCGATGTCGGAAACTTGTACACCAGTGCCCTGGACACTGCCGATAATATCAACTATGAGATCGCCGACAACTTCGTTAACGTTACCGATCCCATCAAGAAAGTCGAGTTTTATGGCGCTTGCGGATCCTTTGCCGGAGACTGGTATCCCGGCACCCCCAACGCGCAAGAGCCCTTCATCATCCGGTTCTATCAACAGGTAACTGGCTGGACTGTTCCGCCCGAACCCCTTACTGCTCCTGAAACCGGCACCTACACCGTGAAACTTTACGACAGCTATGGTGATGGCTGGAGCGGTGGTAAACTGGATGTCTTGGTGAACGGAGTCGTCGTTTTGGACGACATCACCCTTGCCTCCGGCGCTGGTCCTGCAGCTTACACTTTCAGCGCCAATGCCGGCGACATTATCTCCACTATCTTCACTGCCGGCAGCTGGGCCAATGAGAACTGGTATGAGATTCTCGATCCGAACAATGTTGTTATCGCCACGGATGGCGTAGGCACGAACCCACCCACCGGTATTGATGTTCCCCAGCCGCCCCAACCCCTGATCGCTCCTGCAACCGGCACCTATACCGTGAACCTTTACGACGACTATGGTGATGGCTGGGACACCAGCCTACTGAGTGTGTATGTGAATGGAGCCATCGTTCTGGAGAACATCACACTTGCCACTGGCGCTGGTCCTGAAGCTTACACTTTCACCGCCAATACCGGCGACGAGGTCTGCACCGTTTTCAAGGCTGGCGCTTGGCCTGGTGAAAACTGGTATGAGATTCTCGATCCGGACAGTGTTGTCATCGCCACCGATGGCCCCAATCCTCAGGGAATCGGATTCATCCCAGAGGAGA
>Ga0208195_1004571_pt1 | contig 10807 bp, 10 predicted proteins | sample AD_UKC077_MetaG_FD_184441 | JGI IMG/M metagenome (GOLD analysis project Ga0208195, IMG submission 184441) | Active sludge microbial communities of municipal wastewater-treating anaerobic digesters from USA - AD_UKC077_MetaG (SPAdes) (version 2) | ecosystem: Engineered > Bioreactor > Anaerobic >...
TCTTTGGTGCGGCCCGCTCTCATGATTCCGAGACGCTCCTGCTCGAGCTGAGTTTCCAGCAGGGTGAGCATGGCCCTGTTGAGATTGTCCTTGGCAACGGCGTATGATCCGACAGGCCCTCTCGCAAGTCGCTTCGCGAGGGATAGCGTCGTCGGTTCGAGCTCTGAGTCGTTCACCACATCATTCACGAGGCCGATTTCCAGGGCCCTTTTCGCATCCAGAACCGGGTCGGTGAAGATGAGCTCGCTCGCCCTGCCGAACCCGATGAGCAGAGGTATGAACAGGCTCCACGCTCCGTCCGGAACGAGCCCGACCGAGGTGTAGGCCTGTCGGAATGTCGCGGACGATGAGCAGATACGCAGGTCGCAGGCTGCCGCCATCGAAAGCCCGGCGCCCATGGCCGCACCATTGATCATGGCTATGACCGGCTTGCCCATTCTCCTGATGCCCGAGATGAGCGGGTCGAACGACTTGGTCATCTGCCGTGTCGTGTCGCCGAGATCGGGAGATTTGTAGAATGCCGCCACGTCTCCCCCGGCACAGAAGGCCCTGCCGCTGCCCGTTATGACGACCGCCCTGATGCCGCCGTCATCCCAGCACACCTCGAGCGCCTTGAGCAGATCCGAAGTCAGGCCGAAGTCGAGTGTGTTCATCTCTTTCGGCCGGTTCATGCGGATTACGGCCACACCATCGGATTGATCGAACAGAACATTCTCAAAGACCATGTACAACCTCCTCACAACGACCGGGATCTCACCCGGAATTTTGCCGCTTCGGCATCAGGGGACCCACAGGCTCAACGGCCTGCTATCACTGTGAAAATGGTACACGTCGATGCGTATCGCGTCAAGCGGGAGGTCAAAGGGGCTCCCGGCCGGATCTGTCTGCGCAGACAGATGGCAGAGGTTTATTGGGAGACTTTTTCAATCCCGGCCTTTGATCCCCAACGCATCTTCCACAGGCCAGCGGGTGGTCCCGATCGCATTTCCCTGACCGGCAAAAAGCCACAGAGCGGATGGCGATGCCGGATCACACCGGGAGGCTCTCCGTTATCACGCTGCTCCTCGCGGACCAGGTTGGGATACGATGCCGGCCGCTCGGCCGCTTGCTTTTCATACCACTTCTCGGGCAACCGAAGCCGGTTTTTGGGAAACGGTCTGGTGAAGCTCTGCATCACCCCGGAAAAATAGGACGGCTCATCGGCCCTTACGCGGAGCACTCTCAGGCGCCTCTGATCCGGGACTGCAGACTGTCTGCCATCTCAGCAGAGATATCATCGTCATTTCGAAGGGACCTTGGCTCCCTCTTTCCGTGCCTTGGAGAGCCCGATGGCTACCGCCTGCTTCCGACTCTTCACTTTTTTTCCGCTCGATCCGCTCTCGAGCTCACCCTTCTTGTATTCCTTCATGGTTTCCCTGACCTTTTCCTGCGCCTTCTTTCCGTACTTGGCCATGCTGTCCACCTCGTGCTTCATATATTTTTTCTCCATTAGAGTCTGCGGACACGTGGATCAATGGGTTTGCCGGTCGAGGATATTCGGCAATCAGGAGCGAGTGGATAGCAGAGAAGATGCAGCAGCGTCATTTTTTCCATCTGTTCCTCTATGGGCATGGCCTGCAGGACCTTTCTGAAAGGCCGACATTGACAAGTCAGGGATACTTAGTGGTTAATGTGGGAGTCTCTACCTCACACATCCGGAGGAGCACGTGGAGAAGATCGTTCCAGCCGTGGTCATGTTTTTATCGGCATTCCTTCTCCCGGGATACCTGATCGCCGGGCAGCCGCCGGTCTGCCTGCAGCCGGACAACTCATCCACCGTGGAATCAATGATCGAGCAATGCGGTATTCCCGAGCAGGAGGTGCTTGCGAGGCTCGTCTACGCGGAAGGCATATCGACAGGCTATGCCGACGAGCCGACCGTTTACGAGGCCATCGCCTGGGGAGTGATGAACCGGGTCCGACTGAGCGAAGCCTGCCCCTCGAAGCATGTCATATACGGCCGGGGAATCAGGGGAGTGGCATTCAAGAAAGGGCAATTCAATCCGGCCGTATCCAGAAAATCGCAGTTTTCCCGGGAATTTCTGTGCCCGTCGAACCCGGCACAATGGCGTATGGCGGAGCAGGCCGCGCGGAAAGCCCTTGCCGGCGAGGGAAACCCCTTCATCCAAACACCGTGGGAAAAAAAGTATGGACTTTCTCTGGTCGTGGGCTTCTACTATCCGCAGTCGGTACAGGCGAAGAGCCCTTTTGCGCCCTGGGAGAAGAGCAAGGCCTTGAAGTTCATCGGCGATGTGAGAATCGGCGGGGAGGTCCTGCCCGCACACAAGATAAGGTTCTATAGGCTCACGTCTCCTCCCGTGGACATCATGACCACATGCCCGAAAGATGAGCAAAAACCCGCTCCATGAAAAGGGGAGGAGGGATGAGCAGCATGCCCGAAGCCCGGACTCCGGCGTCGTGCACAGTCTGTTTCACTCTTTTTGGCGCCCCCCTTTTGCCCGGCCGAGGGGATGGTTTTTGCCCTTGAGCGATACACATTCTGTCGGAAATGGCCTGACAGGACTGCAATCACGTTCGACACACAAACAAGCACATTCCTGATATCGGCCTCTGTTTAGCCGTGATAATGATGTACCTGATTGATCTGTAGAATCGCATGAAAATCGAGACATAGGGCGGATTCGACATCAAAGCAGAGTTGCATGACTCTTGAAGGAGATCCGCCTGGATATTGCCACCGCGATGCGAAATGAGGTAGAGTAAAGGTCACGGAATACGGCGTGATGAACATCTGCCTGGACCCCTTGAGCGTCAGGGCCGGAAGGCTGATTTCGGTTGAGCATCACCGGTTTCGGGATGATCTCATGTTCCAGACAGAAAAACACAAATGGATAGAGCAGCCCCACGCGCCGCTCGAGCAAGGGGTTTATCGCCCTTGCTCGATGCGCTGATACCTCAGAGACCGGAGAGAACCGCGCCCTTATGAACGACAACCGCAGAACGGCCCTTGTGAAGATGCTCGAAACCTGTCTGTGTGACAGGTCGTTCATGATCGACGGCAGGAGGATCGGGTTCAGGCTTCTGAGAAGAGAGGACATGGACCTGTGGATCGATTTCGTGAACGGATGCTCCCAAGAGTCCCTCTGGCAGCGCTTCATGGTGCCTTTCAGCGCCACCCCCGAGAGAGCGCGGAGGTTTTGCGACATCGATCCGGAGAAGGAGCTCGCCGTCATCGCGGAGATGAAGGAAGGCGTCCGAAGCAGAGTCATCGGAATCGCCCGTCTCATAAAACTCTCGTTCGACGACAAGGCGGAGTTCGCCGTGATCGTCTCCGACCCGTGGCAAAAAAAGACGCTGGGCCGGATTCTCCTCGAGATGTGCATAGGGCTGGTAAAGTTCTGGGGGGTCGGGAGCGTGTTTTCGGAGACGATCATGGAAAATCGCGCTGCGATCAAAATACTGAAGCGGTGCAACTTCAAGGTCGAAGAAAGGCACGGGAACGTCTTCGCGATGTCTTTACGACTCAGAGCGCCTCAAGACCTTGATCTCGACGATCTTTGCTGAATTGGTGTCAGCTTCCGCACGGCCTGCCGCTCGGTCCCCCTTTTCGTGAGATCTGCTGTCTGATCATATCTTGAGCCGCCGGATGGTCATCAGGAAGACGACCATCGACATTCCCTTCCCCGAACTTCGCCCGCTCCTGAAGGAACAATGTCATCCTGTCCCTAAATTTCATTATGGGGTTTGTCTCGTTCCAAGCAATGAAAACGCTTGACTCTGAACCAGAGACAGATTATATACTTTATATATATTTAAAGTATATATTGCTTTTCCAATTCATAAAAAGGGGAGGATTGATGGATTACACGTTCGAGTTACCTACCAGGATTACCATCGGCGAAGGGTGTTCCAGTCAGTTGGGGGCAAATGTAGCATCTGCCGGGGCAAAGCGAGTCATGTGCATCTTCGACAAGGGGGTGGAGGCCGCAGGCATTGTTGAACCGCTGGTCGCGAGCCTTGAGACGGCCGGGGTCGAAGTCGTGCGGTTCGACGGCGTCCTGCCGGACCCGCCCATGGAGGTCATCGAACAGTGCTCACGGATCGCCAATGATGTCAATCCGGACGCATTTGTGGCCGTAGGCGGAGGCAGCTCTATCGATACAGCCAAGGCGGTCAATGCAAACAGCACGAACCCCGGGACACTGAAAACCCATGCGATCAACCTGAACGGTCTCCAGGTGCTGCCCTTCGACAAGCCCCTGAAACCCCTCTTCGTGCTTCCGACCACTGCAGGAACTGGGAGCGAGATATCTCCGTCTGCGGTGGTGACGGACAACGAGCTGAAGCTGAAGGTTTCCGTCATGTCTCCGGACCTGCAGCCGACGATGGCATTGATCGACCCGGCGCTCATGACCGGGCTCCCGCCCCATATCACGGCCTCGACCGGGCTGGATGCATTTTCACACGCAGTGGAAGGCCTTATGGGGGGGCTGGCAATATTCACCCCCTCGCCGATGAGGGATTCGTTCGCCCTCACCGCCATCGAACTGGTTCTCAAGAGCCTTGTCAAAGCCATGAAGGACGGGAATGACATAAAAGCGAGGACAGACATGTCGTACGCAGCATTCATGTCCATTCTGGGCGCCCACGGCGGCTTGAGCATGGGGCACAGCGTAGGGCACGCTATCGGTGAGGTGTGCGGCATCCACAATCATGGGTTCCTGTGCGCATCTATCATCCCCTACAATGTCGAACTCATGGCTGAATTCATACCCGACAAGCTCAACAAGCTGGCGACTCTGCTAAACGTTGATCCGGGCGGGAAAAGCGTTCCCGAAATCGGGTCGGCGGTGAAGCAGGCCATTCAATCCTTCTACAGGGAGTGCGGCGTCCCGTCGCTCAGAGAGCTCGGGATGAGCCTTTCCGATGTCGAGGAGATTATACGCCATACGGTTACGGGCACTTGGTACATGCTCGCACCGAAGAGACCTACGGACGAAGAGATAACCGGCTGGCTGCACGAGGCGTACGAAGGCTGAGCCGATAGTCTTGACATGAGAGGAGGGATCATGAAGGAGAAAAAATATATCTACCTGAACGGAGATTGGGTAGCCCCTGCCGGCACGGAGACCATCCCGGTCATCAACCCCTGCAATGAAGAACCCATCGCACAGGTCTCCCTGGGCAACAATGAGGACGTGGACATGGCCGTTCGCTATGCCAGAGATGCGTTTCCATCCTGGTCGAGAACCCCGATTCGGGAGCGGATGGAGTATATTTCGAAGATCTCCAAGGCCATGGCTTCGCGCCAGAATGAGATCGGCGACACCATCGCCCTGGAGATGGGCATGCCTGCGGCATGGTCCAGGCTGATCCAAGTCGGTCTCCCCATTGCCACATTGGACAGTTTCATACCGATCCTCGAGAGTTACGAGTTTGAGTGCTCGATGGGGACAACCCTGGTCGTCAAGGAAGCCATCGGTGTCTGCGGGTTCATAACCCCATGGAATTACCCCATGCATCAGATCATCGGCAAGGTTGCGCCAGCGCTTGCGGCAGGATGTACAATGGTCGTGAAGCCGAGCCAGCTCGCCCCGCTGAACTCCTACATACTCGCCGAGATCATGGATGAAGTCGGTCTCCCTCCGGGGGTCTTCAATCTCGTGGTGGGTGCAGGATCAGAGGTTGGCCATGCCATTGCCTCTCACCATGATATCGACATGGTTTCGCTCACCGGGTCCACCAGGTCCGGCGTCCTGGTCGCCCAGGCCGCTGCCGAGACCATCAAGCGGGTTACTCTGGAGCTCGGGGGAAAATCCCCGAACATCATCCTGGAAGACGCGGATATCACCACGGCGGTCCTGAAGGGAGTCTTCAACTGCTTCCTCAACTCGGGCCAGACATGCATCGCCCTGTCGAGAATGATTGTTCCGTCGCATATGCACAAAGAGATCGTCGAGCTCGCCAAATCAACAGTCGAGTCCCTGAAAATGGGCGATGCCTTTGAGGAAGGCGTTTATCTCGGCCCCATGGTCGACGCTCAGCAGCAGGAGTCGGTGAGGGAATACATCAGATCAGGCATCCGCGAAGGAGCCACCCTTGTAACGGGCGGTCCGGAACAGCCCGGAAGCCTGAAGAAGGGATATTTCGTCAAGCCCACGATATTTGCCGATGTAACCCCGGAAATGACCATCGCCCAGGAGGAGATCTTCGGTCCTGTTCTTTGCATTATGCCGTACCGCAGTGAGGACGAGGCTGTCGAGATCGCCAACAACAGTATCTACGGTCTGTCAGGCTCTGTATGGTCGGGAGACCCGGACCGGGCGAGGAGGGTCGCGAGGCGGATCCGTTCGGGTCAAGTCTTCATCAACGGGGCGGATTTCGACATCAATGCCCCGGCAGGGGGCTACAAACAGTCCGGTATCGGGCGCGAGAGGAGCAAGCACGGCCTGGATGAGTACCTGGAGATCAAGGCACTCATAGGGTATAATCCGTAATCACTTTCTCATGCAGGAGGGTGCTCATTCATGGCGATAAGACACGCGATTCTCGGGCTGCTCCATTACCGGCCTATGCACGGCTATAAGATCAAGGCGCAGATCGAACAGAATTTCGGCCATGTATGGTCCATCAATTACGGCCAGATCTATCCGAACCTGAAATCCCTGCTGGATGAAGGACTCATCAGCATGACCGAGGAAAACCGGGTGGGAATGAGGGGGCCGAGCCGAAAGCTGTATTCCATCACGGACAAGGGCAGGAAGGCCTTCTCCCGCTGGATCATGGAGCCCCCCGATAAAAACATGACTTTGAGGGATCCCTTCCTCATGAAATTTGTCTTTTTCGGCTTCGGCGACCGGCGGCGGGCTGTCGAAATGATCGATGATCAGATCAGGCTTTATACAGAACAGCTCACATCCAGGAAGGAGAAGTTCAAGAAACTGAAAAACCTTGAGATTCATGTTCGCCTGATCTCCGAGATGGGGATCGAGCTCAACGAGGCCTTTCTCGCATGGCTGAAAAGGGCGCGCGAAGAAATCGTGCGGGATGCCGTGAATGCATCGAATGAGGTTGATCATGAGTAAAGTCATGTCCATGAAAGAGGCGATTGCCCGCAACGTGAAGAGCGGGGATTTTCTGTATATCGGCGGTTATATCTGCAGGACGCCATTCTCCGCCATTCACGAGATACTCAGACAGGGCATCACGGACCTCACAATCACGCGGAGCAATGCGGCCGATGATTTCGATATGATGATCGGGGCCGGAGCGGTCAAACGTTTTATCTCCACCTTTCTTTCTCTTGGTGTGTACGGCCTCGGCAGATGCTTTCGCAGATCCCTGGAGCAGGGGATCCCCCACCGCATAGAATTAGAGGAATACACCAACCTGTCGCTGCCCATGATGCTGATGGCAGGATCGATGGGCATGCCCTTCGTGCCGGTCAGGGATATGCTGGGGACCGATCTTCTCAATGTGAAGTCCTTCCTGGGGGAGAATAAGTATAAGATCATCGATTCCCCTTTCGACGGCAGTCCGACATTGCTCGTTCCAGCGCTGAACCCGGATGTCGGGATCATCCACGTGCAACAGGCCGACGAAGACGGCAATGCCCAGATATGGGGCATAGCGGGGGACTGCCAGTACGGCGCCAATGCGTCGAAGAAGGTGATCGTGAGCTGCGAACGGCTGGTCAGCAGGGAGGAAATCGGCAAGGATCCATCAAGGACCATCGTCCCCTCCTTCCGTGTAGCGGCCGTGGTCGAGGAACCCTTTGCGGCGCATCCGGCATACACCCCGGGGTTCTACGACGTGGACTTCGCCATGGGCTACCAGTACCAGCAGGCATCGAACACCGTGGAGGGATTTCAGGCGTTCATGAAGGAATGGGTATACGATATCGAGGATCGTTCCGCATACATCAGCCATTATATCGAGCGATTCGGATTCGGCCAGTTCCGGAAGCTGCAGGCGGGCTTCGACTATGGGTTCCCGGTCAGCTACGCATACTGACGCCCCGCAAAAAGGAGAACGTATGGAAAATCACGCGAACTATATCAAGCCTGAGTTGATGGCCTGCTGCGGATCGCGCGAAATCCGCGATTATGACCTCGTCATTGTGGGTACCGGCTTTCCCGCCATGGCGGCCAACATTGCGAAACATACACACGCCCCTCATTCTATGATGGTGCAGGAGTCAGGCGTGTATGACGCCAGGCCAAAGAGGCCGGCTCTCTCGGTGGGCGACCCCTGCCTGAATCCCGGAGCGGCCATGATCGGAGGGCTCGTCGAGGTCATGGGCATGATGCTCCAGGCCGGGTATGTGAATGTCGGATTTCTCTCCGGCAGCCAGGTGGATAAATACGGCAACATCAATACGACCGTCATCGGTGATTACCTCGCTCCTAAAAACAGGCTGCCGGGAAGCGGTGGGGCGAGTCCCATCAGCGCGCTGGCCAAAAGGACGCTGATCGTGACGCTGCACGATACGCGCAGGCTGTCAGAACGGGTCGATTTCATCACCACGCCCGGGTATCTGGACGGTCCTGGTGCCAGGGAGAAGATCGGACTCCCTCCGGACACCGGTCCGCATGTCATCATCACGAACAAGGCGGTGATGAGATTCGATGATACGACAAAGGAGGCGTATCTCGCCTCATATCACCCGGGAAGCTCTGTCGAGGAGATTCTGAAGCTGACGCCGTGGCCCCTGGCGGTATCCCCGGACGTCCATGAGACTGAGCCTCCCACCGAAGCGGAAATGAAAGCCCTGAGGCTCATCGACCCTGCGAGAATGATCAAGATATACGAAAATCGCGGATATATTTAGGAGGAGGCCATGGAGTACACCAAAAGGCTTGCCGAGTTCTGCAGCGCAGCCTCCATGGACGGCTTGCCCGCCAGGGTGGTGCACAAGGCGAAGCAGTGCGTCCTGGATTTTGCGGCAAGCATATACGGATCGCTCGAGCTCGACGCGGTGAACAGGACAGCTGCTTACATCAAGTCTCTGGGAAACACCCCCGGAGCGACGGTCCTGGGATTCGGATTCAAGACCGACATCCAGAACGCGGCCTTCCTGAACGGCACTCTGGCCGAGGCCATCGAGGCCCAGGACGGGCTGCGGTTCGGGGGCAACCATGCAGGCGTGGCGGTGATCCCTGCCGCGCTCGCCGTTGCCGAGAGAGCGGGGAAGGGCGGCAGCGAACTCATTGAGGCGGTCGTGGTGGGGTATGAAGTCGCGAATCGGATTTCCGCATCGATGCACCCGCACCATACACTCTCCGGGTTCCTTCCTACCGGAACGAGCGGCACCTTCGGCGCGGCCGCGGCGGCTGCGAAGCTTTTGGGCCATGACAACGAGCTGATGCTCAATGCCTTGGGAAACGCCGGATACCTCGCCCCCCTGTCCATGGCCGAACAGCTCATGGAAGGGCGCACCGTGAAAATCGTCCAGGGAGGGCAGGCTGCAAGCTCGGGGATAATGGCTGCAGGCCTTGCCGGCGCGGGCATTACCGGAATGCCATGCGTGCTCGAAGGCTCGGCCTACCATGGAGGATTCACCCAGATCACGACTGCCAGGACCAGCGGGAAACCCGATCTCGAGAGAATCACCGCGGGCCTCGGTGAGGCGTTTTCCATCATGGATGTATATTTCAAACCATATCCCGCATGCCGCCATACGCACGGTACGGCTCAGGCGGTTCTCGAGCTTGTCCATGAAAACCGGATCGCCCCGCGTGAGGTGATGGACGTCAACGTGTACACCTACGGCATTGCCCAGATCGCTGTAGGAAAAGGGGTCGAGCGGAATTGCTCGATCGTTTCGGCTCAGTTTTCCATTCCATATGTCGCCGCCGTCTGCCTGATCGACAAAGAGTTCGGTCCCAGGCAGCTTACGGAAAGGCGGCTCGCCGACCCCGTGGTGATGGAGCTTGCCGGGAAGGTCAAGGTGCATCAGGATGAGGTCCTCAACGCAATGTATCCCGACAAGACGGCGAGCCGGGTCGAAATAATCCTTGAGGGCGGCAGGAAATTATCCCGGCAGATCGATATCCCTTCCGGAGACCCGAGAGACCCCATGGGAGATGAAACCCTCTCGCTCAAGGTCAGGAAGTTCGCGGCGAATCGAGACAACAAGAATGTCGATCGGGTCATAGACATGATTCTGAACCTCGAAAAAGTACAAGATATCGGCGAACTGGCACGCATCATGTGAGAGATGGAGCAAGACAACAGACGTGAAACGGAGGCACCATGGATTTCAATTTTTCTGATGAACAACTCATATTGATCGATACGATCCGGACAATGGGAAAGCGGGAAAATTTCAAGCAGATGGCCGCGCAGATCGATGCCAGAGCCGAGTTTCCTCAAGCGCTCATGGATAAGTTCGGCCGGATGGGCCTTCTCGGAATGACCCTCTCGCCCGAATACGGGGGCGGCGGGCAGCCGGCGCTGAATGCCCTGATCACTATCGAGGAGCTCGCCAAGTTCAGCCCGCTCATCGCAGCACCGGTGTTCGAATCGAGTGTGGGGGCGGTGAGGGTGATCGACATCTTCGGATCGCACGAGCACAAGAGCCGCATAATACCCGGCGTGTGCAGGGGAGAATACAGTGTGTCCGTATGCATGACAGAGCCCGGGGCAGGCTCCGATCTCACGGCCCTCACGACACATATCGTGGAGGACGGGGACGAGCTCATCCTGAACGGGCGCAAGACATTCATAACCGGCGGTGGCCACGCCAGCCACTATCTGGTTTATGCGCGCTACAAGGATGTGCCCGGGTACAAAGGCATATGCGGCG
>Ga0208195_1004591_pt1 | contig 10780 bp, 9 predicted proteins | sample AD_UKC077_MetaG_FD_184441 | JGI IMG/M metagenome (GOLD analysis project Ga0208195, IMG submission 184441) | Active sludge microbial communities of municipal wastewater-treating anaerobic digesters from USA - AD_UKC077_MetaG (SPAdes) (version 2) | ecosystem: Engineered > Bioreactor > Anaerobic >...
GAGCATGAGAACAGCTACAAGAGCGGCTCCACTCCCCGCTATCACGCCCGTCAGGTCGCCCAACACCGCGCGCAGAGTGAAGGGGCGATGCTGGTCATGGGGAGCGCCACCCCCTCGCTCGAGGCGTATCGCCTGATGACGGAGGGGGAGCAAATCAAAGCGCTGCGCCTCAAGCATCGAGTCGCCGGAGGCGTGCTGCCAGCCGTCGAGGTCGTCGACATGGGCTATGAGAAGCATCTGGTCAGCCGTCGCCTCGACCAAGCCATCCGCCAAACGCTGGGGCGAAAGCGTCAGGTGATCCTCTTTCTCAACCGTCGCGGCTTCTCCTACTTCTTCCACTGCAACAGCTGTGGCTTCGAGTTGCTCTGCCCCCACTGCGCCGTCTCGTTGACCTACCATAAACGTACCTCCTCCATGGTCTGCCACTACTGTGGCTACCAGAGGGGCCCGGTCACCGTCTGCCCCTCCTGCAAGTCGGTGGACGTCTCCTATTCGGGCTTCGGCACCGAGATGGTGGAACAGGAGATCGCCAGCCTCTATCCCGACGCCCGCATCGAACGCCTCGATACGGACAGCGCCCAGCAGAAGGGGCACCTTGCGTCGGTCATCGACGACTTTAGGGAGGGGAAGATCGACATCCTGCTCGGGACGCAGATGGTGGCCAAGGGGCTGAACTTCCCCCTCGTCGATTTGGTGGGCATCATCAACGCCGACAGCGGGCTCAATATCCCCGATTTTCGCAGCCAAGAGCGGACCTTCAGCCTCTTGGTGCAGGTCTCCGGACGGGCGGGCCGGTACAGTGATGATGGACGGGTCATCATCCAGACCCATCACCCCGAGAACCCCGCCATCGCCTATGCGCTTGACGGTGACACCGACGGATTCTATGAGAGTGAGCTCGCTGTCCGTCGCGAGACCAGGTTCCCTCCCTACTCCCGTCTCGCCAACCTCGTGATCCGGGGCCGGAACCGGGAGGCGGTGGAGGAGGCGACCGGAGCGCTGGAGAAGCACTTGGCCGCCTCGGCGAAGCGGGTGGGGGTGGATGTGCTGGTGGCCAGTGAGTGCCCCTTGGAGAAGATCGCCTCCAACTGGCGGTACCATATCCTCCTCTCCTCAGAGAGCGGTGCTTCGGTGCATCGCCTGCTGCACCATGTGCTTTCGCACTACCAACTCCCCTCGTCCCTCTACCTTGAAATCGACCTCGATCCGCTGCAACTGCTCTAGATTACGTTGACCATCAGAGGCGCCCTTGGTATAGTTTGATTGCCATGTTAGATATATATACCCTTGGGGACGAGATACTCAGAGAACGGTGCAAACCGGTCAAGGTCTTCGATTCGGCGCTCACGTCGCTCATCGATGCGATGTTCGTCACGATGGCCGAGGCCAATGGGGTCGGCCTCGCCGCCCCGCAGATCGGGGCCGACATCCGCCTCTTCGTCGTGGATGTGCCTGAGTGGGGAAAAGGAGTCTTCATCAACCCGCAGATCATCGAGACATCGGTGGAGCTCAGCTGCGCCGAGGAGGGGTGTCTCTCCGTCCCCGGTCTCTTCCATGATGTCGAACGGCCCGCCTCGGTGGTCGTGCAAGCCCAGGATGTGAACGGCAAAGTGTTCACCGTCAAGGCCGATGGCCTGCTCGCCCGCGCCATCCAGCATGAGAACGACCACCTCAATGGGGTGCTCTTCATCGACCGCCTGGAACAGGGGGAGCAGGAGAAGATGCAGAAGGCTTGGGAGAAGCGCTCCAGACGAAGGCGGTCGGGGTGAGGATCCTCTTTGCAGGAACCCCCGCTGTGGCGGTGCCCACCCTCAAGGCGGTGGCCAGCCACTTCGAGGTTGCGGCGGTGCTGACCAATACCGACAAGAGAGGCCCGCGGGGCCGTGCCTTGGTTCCTTCTCCCATCAAGGAGGAGGCGCTCGCCCTCGGCCTTGATGTGTTGCAGTTCGACCATCTCGGCAAGGCGGCGCGCGATGCGGTCGCCCCCTACCGCTGCGACACGCTGCTCTGCTTCGCCTATGGACGAATCTTCGGAGTGAAGTTCCTCTCCCTCTTTCCAGGAGAGCGCCTGAACATCCACCCGTCCCTGCTTCCCGCCCTGCGCGGACCCAGCCCGATCCAGGGGACCATCCTCTCCCAGTCTCCGACAGGGGGGATCTCGATCCAGCGCCTGGCTTCTGAGATGGACAGCGGTGATATCCTCTCTACCGTCACCTACGATCTATTCGGTGATGAGACCACTGCCTCGTTGACCGAACGGGTAGGTGAGCTGGCCGCCCCGCTTGCCCTCGATGCACTGATGCGCATCAAGGAGGGGAGGGCTCTCTTCACCCCCCAGAGGGGAGAGGCCACCTATACCACCCTCATCGACGCTTCGATGGCGAAGCTCGACTTCAAAGAGAGCGCCAAGAGCCTCCACGCCCAGATCCGCGCCATGATGCCGTGGCCGAAGGCGGAGACCACCTTCGCCGGTCAACGCCTCTTCATCACCGGCGTCCAGGGGACGATCGAGGAAGCGGGCAGTGACCCGATCCCCGCAGGGGCATTATCCGGCACGGTGGTGCAGGTGGACAAGAGAAAGGGCATTGGCATCGTGACCGGGGATGGTATTCTCTGGGTCACCTCGATGCAACTGGAGAAGCGTAAACAGCTTGATGCGCTCTCCTTTTTCAATGGGAATCGACAGCTGTTGGGCAGCAGGCTGGGGTAGTCTATGAAGAGAGGCTTGGCGCTTCTGTTGATCCTGCTGATGCTCTCTTCCCCGCTTTTTGCAACGGTTGCCTTGGTGCTCTCCGGCGGTGGGGCACGCGGTCTTGCCCATATCGCCATCATCGAGGCGGTGGAGGCGGCCGGCATTCCCATCGACCTCGTGGTGGGGACCAGCATGGGCGCTCTGATCGGGGGGTTGTACAGCGCCGGCTATACCCCCTCTGAAATCCGCCGATTGATCGAAGCGACCGACCTCTTGGGCCTCTTTGTCCAAAGCCCCCTGGTAGGCAGCCGGACACGGGGACGGGCCTTCTCACCAACCTATGAGCACACCTTCTCGCTCGGCTTCACCAAGCAGGGCATCGGCGATGCTCCGGCGATCCTCGGGGACCAGCGGATCATGGAGCTGTTCGGCTTCCTCTTCTCCAAGTACCCCGACACCCTCGACTTCGACGATCTCCCCATTCCCTTCCGCGCCGTCTCCGCCGACGTGGTCACCGCTGATACGGTCGTCCATGATCGAGGATCGCTCTCCCGGGCCATCCGTTCCTCCATCGCCATCCCGATTGTGTTCGCCCCCTTCCCCTCCGGTGACGGCAGGCTCCTGCTCGACGGCGGGTTGGTGGACAACCTGCCGATTCAAGTCGCCCGGGAGCTTGGCGCCGAATATGTCATCGCCAGTGACGTGAACGCAGAAATGGTGGAGGATCTCGCCCTGTTGGAGAGTCTCTCGGCCATCGCGATGCAGGCGGTGGTCTTGGCGACCCGAAACAAGACCATCGACCAATACGAGCACGCCGATGTGCTCTACCAGATACCGCTCAAGGAGATCAGCGTGCTGGATTTCGGCGCCTTCGAAACGATCATTGAACGGGGAGCTGAGATCGCCGCGGCGCAGAACGATGCACTCATGGCCTTATCTGAGCAGATCGGGGAGCGTGTCTCCTACGACCCCGATCGAGTGGGAGCCTACCGCCTCCTTCCCGAACCGCTCATCCGCTCGGTAGCGGTGGTGGATCTCTCGACGGTCACGCAGCGGCGACAGGTGGAGGCCGCTTCCTTCAACAAGTTCGTGGGAAAGCACCTCGATGAGAAGACCGCGCGAGAGCTGAGTCTCCAGCTCAGGGAGCTGAGGATCACGAAGAATCTCTCCACCCTCGCCTATGAGATGGGGGAGGATGACACCCTGCTCATCCTCCAACGCGGCTTTCGCCGGTCCAATGGGCAGATTGCCATGGGCTTCACCAGTGACGCGGGCTTCTCCAATACGCTCGTCTCCTCGAAGAGCTGGTTTCGTGCCGACGCCTTCCTCGATGCCGAGATCGAGGAGGTGTTCACCACGCCCCTGACGCTCTCCATCAGCGCCCAGCTGGGGACCCGGAGCTTGATGCAGGTCGGGGGCATCTACCCGGTCTTCCTCCAGCAGTGGGGGGCGATGGATGTTGATTTCTCCCTCAGCTACAGCGTCGGGGGGCTGACCGCCCTCTCCGCTCCCATCAACAGCGGCCGGAGCGCCCCCCTCGATCGTCTGATCTCCCCAACGTTGGGCATCGGGATGACCTTCGGCGAAGCGACGTGGCTCCACTTCGATGGATATTACAACCTCGCGTTCCTGCACAACGACGCCTACGATCCGAAGACTCTCTCCTTCGGAGGGTTCAGCGCCTCCCTCCTCTACAATACCCTGGAGAATCGCTTCTCTTCACAGGGGATGCGCCTCGACTTCTTGGCCTCCATCGGCCTCTCCACCCGTCTCGATTGGTCGGTACGCCTCGCCTTCCTGCACAAGATGGCCCTCGGCATCGACGACAGCATCCACTACGATCTCTCCCTCTCGCTCATGCGCCAGCCGTTCCCCTTGATCGACAGCTACAGTGAGATCGGCTCGGTGGACGGGATTCCCGGCTACAGCCCGCTTTCCCTCAAACGTGACAGCGCCACCGTGGGGGTGACGTGGCAGCATCGCCTCGTGGAGTTGCTCGGGTATCCCACCTATGGAAAGCTTGCGATCCGAGGGGGGATCTTCGACTCATACGATCCGTACGGAGGGACCAAGGCGAGCACCGACGCGCTCTTCTCTGCTCTCGATTGGGATGTGGGCTTCTCCCTCTCTGCGGGGCTCGATGCGCCCATCGGGGAGGTCCTCCTCTCCTTCGGCATCTCGGTGAAGGGCCGGTGGACCGTCGCGGTGGGAATTCACTAAGACTTCGTTACATTTGGCGGCGGAGGTTGTTTACTCCGTAAGGACGGCAGATGTGGAGAGTATTATTGTTGCTATCGGTTGCACGATGTGCGAAAATGAACGTGATGATGTACTGACCTCGATTGTTGGGCTGTCCAGCCTGACAGGAGGGGCGCATACATGAGTGGACGGTTGCCGTTGCAAAGGTGGATTCGTTGGTTTGGGATTGTCGTGACCACCATTGTGGTCATCTTGATTCTTCTTTTTTCCTTCATGCCAGCCGAATCCGCTCCAAGAGTTTCGTGGATCCCATTTGCGGACAAAGGGGCTCATCTGATCGCCTATGCCGCCTATGGCTTTTCTTCATTCCTCGCGACCCTTGAGATTCCCGGCTCATCTGCTCGCCGTCGTCGGCGTTCTGATTCGGCCCTGCACATCTCGTCATGGGCCGGGCGGTCAATCATCATCAGCCTGGTGACAGGCACGATCCTTGGGGCATTGGTGGAGTTGGTGCAACCCACCTTTGGGAGGAGCCGGGAGTGGGCTGATCTCGCTGCCGACTTTATGGGATTGGTCGTCGGCCTTGCCGTGGTGTTGGTGCTGCTCAAGATTCTCGGCGCATTCTTCATCACGCGGCCTTGGCTCTACGATCCGAATTGGGAGGAAGAGGTAGATGAGTCTCGCAGAGAGGATTCGCGACGCGTTGATGCACGCCGTGGTGGAATTGGATGAAGATGTACGGGGCCGGATCGAGTGGGCCCGAGCCGCAGAGGAGCAACAAGGGGGGACGGCGGTAGGGAGCATGGCAAGCCGTGCCGTTCTTGATGCCATCCTGAAGAACCTTGAGATCGCCAAAGAGAAGCGCCTCCCGATGTGTCAGGACACCGGCCTGTTCCTTGTCTTCGTCGATGTGGGCAAGGAGAGCACGCTCCCCCTGTCCAAGATCGAGGAGGCGATACACCAGGGCTGTCTTGCCGCCGTCGAGGCTTCCTACTACCGTCGCTCGGTGGTGGAGGAGCCGGTCTTTGCCCGGAAAAACACCAAGAACAACATGCCACCGGCCATCTACTACACCTTGGTGGATGGCAGCGATGTGACCATCCAGATCCTGCTGAAGGGATTTGGCAGCGAGAACTGCTGCTCGGTTCGGATGCTCAATCCCACCGGTGGGCGGGAGGCGGTCATCAAGGCGGTAGGGGAGATCGTCACCCTCGCCGGAGGCAAACCGTGTCCGCCGATCTTCCTCGGCGTTGGGCTCGGTGGGACGATGGACCGTGCCGCATACCTGAGCAAGCGCGCTCTGCTGCGTGATGTGCGCGTCGGCCATAGCGATGCGCAGTATCGACAGCTGGAAGAGGATATCCTGGCCCATGTACAGACTTTGGGCATCGGCAGCGGCGGCATGGGTGGGGTCATCACAGCCCTCAGTGTCGCCATTGAGGCGGAGCCGACCCATATCGCCGGCATGCCGCTTGCTGTCTCGATCAACTGCTGGGCCGACCGCAAGGCGAAGGTCGTCTACAAGGAGGGAGAGGATGCGTAATCTTACACTGCCGTTGTCACGCGAGGACATTGCGTCGCTGTCTGCCTATGACCAGGTCATGCTCAGTGGAAAACTCTATGTGGGGCGCGACCAAGTCCACCGCCTCCTCTATGGGATGATAGAACAAAACGAGACGTTGCCCATCAGTTTGGAGGGAGCGACCATCTACTACATGGGTCCATCGCCGGCGCCCGAGGGGATGTTGATCGGCGCCTGTGGCCCGACGACCAGCGCCCGGATGGATCCCTTCGCCCCGACGCTGCTTGACCGGGGCCTGCGTGTGATGGTCGGCAAAGGACCGCGGTCAGAGGCGGTCATCGAGGCGATCATCCGCAACAAGGCGCTCTATGTGCAGGCCTTCGGTGGCTGTGGCGCCCTCTATGCCGAGGCGGTGAAGAAGGTGACACCGGTTGCCTTCGCCGAATTGGGACCGGAGGCCCTGATCGAGCTGGAGGTGGAGGATTTCCCCGTCATCGTAGCCATCGATAGCCGCGGTGGCAGCGTCTTTTCACGCTGAGAGTGGGTATTGCTGGACCTCACGCCGATAGTGCGGTAAAGTGTGCTATGTATACGCTTCCTCAGAGGAGCTCGCTGCCATGGGGTGGACAGACGAGCTCCGGGTCGTGAAAACCGAGGAGCCATCAGTGGAATTGAGGTTGTAGTTTCAGTGAGAATCCGTGTAGCCGTACGTCTAGCCCCATTGCTCTTGGCTCTGTTCACCCTTGGGTGTGACAAGAGCGGAGAGGTGAAGAGTGCAGTCATTCCCAACGTCGTCCAGATTGTGAATGGCTCTCCTCCAGATCCTGTCATCCAGCAGACCGATGTGATCGGGAGCCTCAGCAAGCCCGACACCCTCGAGGAACGGTTCAGCTATACCTATGGGTATATGCTCTTCAATACCCTGCTCCAACAGCAGGGGTTTGGAGATCTCGATGAGCAGTACTTCGCCAAGGGCGCCCTCGATGCCGCGCATCGAAACGGCTTCTTCTCCCAAAGCGAGATGGCCCAGACCCTCTATGAGGTGCAGACCCAACTTCTGCAGATCGCCCAACAGGAGGTCGAGGCCCTCGCCCAAGCCAATCTTGAGGATGCCGAGCTCTTCTTACGGATCAACAGAGAAAACGAGGGTGTGGTGGTCACCGAGAGCGGCTTGCAGTACGAGATAATCGAGGAGGGGAGCGGCGATCACCCCGGGCCTCAGAGCGTCGTCACCCTCGACTATACCATCAGTCTCATCGGGGGAAGGGTGGTCGACTCAAGCACCGGACGGGGAGGGGGGGTGAATCTCCGCCTCAGCAACTTGGGGGTGCAGGGGTTTGTCGAGGGGGTGTTGCTGATGCAGGTGGGAGGACAGTATCGCTTCTACCTCCACCCCTCCCTCGCGTGGGGGAAGGAAGGAAACCAGCTTGTCGAGCCCAATACCCTCCTGATCGTCGACGTCACCCTGCACGCGATCAGCGAGGCGCCGTAAGCAGGCCAAGGATCTCACCAAGGGAAGTGATGGTATGGGTGGGAGGAGGCGTTGGTCCTCTCTCCCCCTTCATATTGATCCACAGGGTGTCGAGGCCGCTCTCCCTCCCTCCCCGGATGTCGCTGGTGAGGCTGTCTCCGATCATCAGGCATGCGTCTTTTTCTTCAGTCAGTCCAGTTCGTTGGAGCATCTCGGCAAAGAAGCGCACATCGGGCTTCTGTACCCCCATCTCCTCGCTGATGAAGATGTCGTCGAAAAAGTGGGCGACGCCGGCCTCTTTGATGCGTCCCCGCTGGACCTCGGCGATGCCGTTGGACGCCAGGTAGAGGGTATAGCCACGCTCCTTGAGTTGGGTGAGAATGGCGATGGCATCATCATAGAGGATCCCCTGGCGGCTCAGCTCCCGTTGGTAGCGCCTGCTGCTCTCACCGGGATCGAGGGAGAGATTGCAGGCGCTGTTGAAGCGGGCGAAGCGCTCCGTCTTCAGCTGGGAGAGGGTGAGCTCGCCCCGTTCGAAGGCTTTCCAACAGGAGAGGTTGGCTCTCTGGTAACAATCGAGGTGCTTGTCGTTGAAGAGGATGCCCGCCTCGCGTCCCATCAGGAGCATCGCTCGACGTTCGGCCTCATCGAAGTCAAAGAGGGTTCCATCGGCATCAAAGAAAAGATAGCGGTACATCAGGCGGTTCCTTTACTTGTGGTCATCTTCTCTGTACCATAGAGAAAAAGTTGCTTGCTGTGCAAGGAGCAGGGGGAGGCAGAGATGCAAAGAGGATTTTTCACTCGGTTTTGGGTCATTGGCTACATCGTCGGGGCGCTGGTCGCTGCGCTGGGAGTCTTCGTCATGTTCCAAGAGGAGTCCTTTCTGCGTTTCTTCGTTGTCCTGCTCGGTCTCTTCGTGACCATCTCCGCAGTGGTGCAGCTCATCGGCCTCTCTTCATATCACTTGAATCTCTTCTTCCAGCGTACCACCCTGGTGCGCGCCATCGTCTCGATCATCCTCGGCCTCTGTGCCGTGATCCTTCCGCTGGCGACCGCCAAGGTCAGCTGGATGCTGTTGCTCTATACGATGGCCACGGTGCTCGGCCTCTCGGCGATCATCACCATCATCGATGCAATCCTCACCGCAAAGGGGGGAGACTTCCGCTCCTCGTTGCTCCTCGACGGAATCTTCAGCTTGATTGTCTCCATCCTGCTCTTCGCCTTCCCGGATAAGATCGGCACGGTCCTCTTGAAGCTGGTGGGCCTGGTGATCATCATCGCAGGCCTCTCTCTCGTCGTCCTCGCGAGCCGTGGACGTTCGCTTTCAAAGAGATTGAAGGCGCTGACCATCGAGGGTGAGGGCGAGATCATCCCGTGATCAAGGGATGAGCAGCGAGGCGGCGATGCCCCACCGCTGGACCTCCTCGTCGCGAGGAGTCGATTCTCCGCCAACGGGGATGATCGTCGAAGAGAGCGGGAGGAGCTTGCGGGTGAAGAGGTAGTCGACCCGCTCCTTGATCTCTCCCAAGGCGATGGTGTTGCCGCTGTCCGTATCCGCCGAGAAGTGGGTGAGGCGATAGACATCCCAAAACTGCTCCTCCTCCAAGGCCGCACCGAGCGGCCAGAGGTAGTCGACTTGTCGGTACGAGATCGGGCTGAACGAGGACCAGTCTTGGTGGGATGGCTCGTACAGACTCCCCGCGAGGATGGTGGGTTCAACCTTCAGCCCCGTCCGGGCGATGGAGAGCAGGGTTTTGAGACGGGGCTCACTGATGCGCTTCTGTGTCTCCTTCCACCCCTCTTCTCCGTCGAGGAAGGAAGAGAGCACCTCATACTCGACGAGATTTGCCAGCGAGAGGCGGAGCGTTTGTTCACCGTTGAGGCGTACCTGCACCGAATTCTTGGTCGCCTCGAGGACCTCGAGCGGTGTGATGACCGCCCCGCCTTCAAGCAGGACGGCATTGACAGCGAGGCGCTTGACCAGGGATGTGACGTTCTCCATCGCTCCGGTCACGAAGATCACCGGAGCTTCGAGGTCGCTGATTGAGAGCGCGACGCTGTCGGCCAGATCGCTGCCCTGCCAGGGCACATCGCTGAGGGGGAGCAGAAGGGTCTTGAGGATGCTGCCCTTGGGGATGACCTTCACCGTACTGCTGATGACGTAGCGGTGGGGGAGCGTCAATTCGGAAAGCGGGGGGATGAGGCGGGCCAGTTCGCGCTCCTCCTCCAGGCGCGCGGCCTCTTGCGCTTGTGCCAACAGACGAAGCTGCTCTTGCTGGAGGCGATCCGCTTCGGCCGCGGCTTCGATGCGGTGCTGTTCATCAAGGGCGGCCGTGGCGATCGTGAGCTGGGATGAGAGGGCTTCACGCTCCTCACTCAGTGCCCTGAGCTCCTCAGTGAGTTGGGTGATCCGCTCTCCCTGCTCATCGACGAGCCGCTGTTGTTGTTCCAGGGCCACGGTGGCTGCGGCGAGCTGCTCTGCAATGGTCTGTCCATCCTCCGCCTGTTCATCAAGGGCGGCGTTGGCAGCTGTGAGACGGTCCACCAGCGCACGGCGCTCCTCGGCCAGTGCGTTGAGCTCATCAGTGAGTTGGGTGACCTGCCCCCTCAGTTCAAAGACGAGTTGCTGCTGTTGTGCCAGGGCCTGGGTGGCTGAGGCCAGCTGTTTCCCAATGGTCTGTCCATCCTCCTCCTGTTCATCGAAGAGGGCGATGACCATCTCCTGCTGTGAGAGGAGCTCTTGCTGTTCATCAAGGGTGGCGTTGGCGGATGTGAGACGGTCCAGAAGCGCACGGCGCTCCTCGGTCAGTGCCTTGATCTCTTCATCGAGGGTGGTGATGGCTGCTTGTTGTTCATCGATGAGCTGCTTTCCTGCTGCGATGTCTGCCTGCAACAG
>Ga0208195_1004600_pt1 | contig 10772 bp, 7 predicted proteins | sample AD_UKC077_MetaG_FD_184441 | JGI IMG/M metagenome (GOLD analysis project Ga0208195, IMG submission 184441) | Active sludge microbial communities of municipal wastewater-treating anaerobic digesters from USA - AD_UKC077_MetaG (SPAdes) (version 2) | ecosystem: Engineered > Bioreactor > Anaerobic >...
TGTCACCTGCTGCATGGTATTCGCAGCCGATGCAGTCACCGTCGCATTTCCAGATGAAGCGATAAGGGCACATGCACCTGCCGTGATCCTGCTCTTTGTGGCGAATACGGTCAGCTTCCTTATAGAAGGAGTCGTGTTGTTCCTTGGTGACCGGCACCTTCTCGCCGGTGCTGCGAACGTAAATAAAGTAAGTCTTCTGATTTTCATTGTTTTGCATGATAAAACCTCCGATTTTCGTGTGGTTCCCGAACCGGAGGTCTCATGAAAAAAGAGCGTGGAAGGCCGACCGGAACGGGAAATAAATCCGTTTCAGTTGCCAACCACGCTCGTAGGTTGGTGTTTATTTACTTGTGACCGCTATGACCGTTCGAGCCACTCTGCATGCCGGGTGAGCGTTCATAGCGGTGAGCCTTTTTATGCCTTACTCAGGGCATTGACCGTTATCTGAGATCCGCTTCGATGGCGTATAAATCGCTGAATACGTCCGGCAGATCACACGGATTCAGGTCTTCGACGCTGTGAGCGCCGTATCGCTGGAATACTCCGTCAACTACAGCTGATCCCAATTGGGAGCTGATCGTAGATGCGGTGTTCTCGATATTGATAATCCAATTCTCGCGTTCGTCTTTAGTCACGTTTTTCATCTCCTTCCTGCTCAGCCTTCCGTTCAGAAGTCAGCTGCGTTATTTGCACCACCCTTGGAAACTGAACTCATCCTTGATCAGGGGATGCATCCAAGGGTTTTGGTGAGGAGGAACAATGAAGTGGTTCTTTGTCGGTTTATGTGAGTTTATAACCAACTACTATTGACAGAGACCGTGTTTTTGTGTATAATTAAATAGTTAAGGTCTCGCATTGTCGGCTTTCCGCTTTCTTTGCCCTGCCTATTATTAGTTTCGCACGGCAAAATGAGACGGCTTGACCGGTAACGTGAGACACATAGGACAAAACATAGGACAAGATTTGAGAGGAGGTATTCGATTGGAATTAAGTGAATATTTCAGCCGGATATTTCCGAGCACGGCATCACAGATGTATTTTCCGAGCCGGAAGAACAACGGGATCTTTGTCTCCTTCTGCTTTATTGAAGCAGGGAGTAATTATTTCTCACACAAGCAGGGTGATAGATTAAAGTCAGACGATGTGCCTTTGGAACGCAAGCTCTATGACGGGTCGAGGAAGATGTCTCCAGACCTGAAGGCTTCTTTTAAGACTTTTAATGAGGATGGCCTGTGCGCATATTTTGAAAAGATCATCGACAAGAATAAGTACGGCGATGTAATGCTTGCCTTTGGAATACCTCCCACGGCAGAAAAAAATCCGCAAGCACTCCGAAGAGCACTTGCGGTTCAGTTCAAAGCTTTTATAGATAGCGATAAGGAAGACGCTGCTGATATTGTGGCAATGACCTATCAGCAGTTTTTGGAGGAACCGGAACAGGAGCCCAGTTCCTTTCACCACATATCGTCTCTGTACCCGGACGACACGGTGTATATCAAGCCAGATCACAAGAGAAGCTATTCCGGTTTCATGTATGAGAAGCTGACGATAACGTGGAAATTCTCTAATCTGGGCACGCAAACATGGCATGGCCGAAAGCTGTATCTTTCCAATCATGATGAGATAAGGCCACGGGCAGAAAGCAACTACATTGAAATACCGGAGACGCAACCGAAAACCGGTGTGGAAATCTCCGTAGTCATTGAGCTCAGACCATTTGAAGGGCACACGACTTGCCATTGGATCATGGTAGACAGCGATGACAATGACTGTTATCCCGGTAGTCGAATGTTCGATATAGATATAGATGTAAAGTTCAAAAGAAAGAACTCTTAAAGATGGAGGTAATAAAGTGAGCGATCAGCTGCAAGTTGAAAAATGGGTAACATTAAAAGATGTACAGGCATATCTCGGTGTTGGACGAGAGACTATTTTGCAGTGGATTTCAAAACGGAATATGCCTGCGTATAAAGTCGGCAGACTCTGGAAATTCAAACTATCCGAAGTCGATGATTGGATTCGCTCCGGCGGAGCATCCGATGATAACGCACCTGAAAAAGAAGAACAGGATGCCGAGTAAGTCCGGTTTATGGGACATCAGATTTTATAGAATGAAAATATAGAGTGGCAAACTATGCCACGGACAAACGGAGGAAAATTGTAATGGACAATCAGGTTCACAATCAGATAGTAAGTTTTATATGGGGAATCGCAGACGACTGCCTGCGCGATGTATATGTGCGCGGTAAGTATCGTGACGTCATTCTCCCGATGACGGTAATCCGTCGTTTGGATGCCATGTTGGAAGAGACGAAACCGGCAGTGCTGGCAATGAAGAAGCAGCTGGATGCTGCAAAAATCGATAACCAGTGGCCTGCGCTGTGCAATGCAGCGGGACAGGCTTTCTGCAATGCGTCTCCATTCCTTCTGAAGGACTTGACCAGCCGCTCCAAAGCTCAGACTTTGAAGGCTGACTTCAAAGCGTATCTGGATGGCTTCTCTCCAAATGTTCAGGTGATTCTGGATAAATTCAAGTTCCGCAATCAGATCGACACGATGGTGGATGCGGATATTCTTGGCGCGGTCATTGAGAAGTTTACATCTTCTGACATCAACTTGAGCCCGAATCCGATTTATAAAGATGAAGCGAAGACGATCCTTAAGCATCCCGGCCTTGATAATCATGGCATGGGTACCATCTTTGAGGAACTGATCCGAAAGTTTAATGAAGAAAACAACGAGGAAGCCGGAGAACACTGGACACCTCGTGATGTTGTCGAGCTCATGGCTGACCTTGTGTTCATGCCGATTGCTGACAAGATTAAAGATGCTTCCTATTCCTGCTATGACGGAGCCTGCGGTACGGGAGGTATGCTCACCGTCGCTCAGGACAGACTTCTGACGCTGGCCAAGAGGCGCGGCAAGGAAGTCGCCATCCATCTTTTCGGACAGGAAATCAATCCGGAAACTTATGCGATCTGTACTGCGGATATGTTGCTGAAAGGTGACGGCGAGGAGGCCGAGCACATTATGTACGGTTCCACGCTTTCTGATGATCAGCATGCATCCCGCCAGTTTGATTTCATGCTATCAAATCCGCCTTACGGAAAGAGCTGGAAGACCGATGCCGAGAAGATGGGCGGCAAGAAGGAAATCCTCGATACACGTTTTAACACTTATCTTGAAAACGGCGACACTATGACGATGATCCCGCGCACCAGTGACGGGCAGCTTCTGTTCCTTCTTAATAATGTTGCAAAGATGAAAAAAGACACTGAGCTCGGCAGCCGTATTGCGGAGGTACATAATGGCTCGTCAATTTTTACAGGCGATGCTGGAAGTGGTGAGAGCAATGCACGTCGCTATCTGATTGAAAACGATCTGGTAGAGGCCATAATCGCTGTGCCTGAGAATATGTTCTACAACACGGGCATAGGTACATTCATTTGGATTCTTTCAAACAAGAAGGAAGAGCGTCGCAAGGGTAAGATCCAGCTGATTGACGCCACGGCAATGAAATCACCGCTTCGCAAGAACATGGGTAAAAAGAACTGCGAGTTTACACCTGAAATCCGTAAAGAGATCGTTCGCCTTTTCCTTGAAATGGAAGAGAATGATGTCAGTATGATCTTTGACAATGATGAGTTTGCTTATTGGACAATCACAGTTGAGAGACCGCTTCGATTGCGCGTATATCCTGAAAGAGAGATTCCGGCTGATACATTTAAAAAGGCTGATGAACTCGCGACGGTCAAAAAGGCAATTGCATCTGTTCCGGCAGGCACTCCGCTTGATGACTGGACAGCCTTTGCCGCTGCAACAAAACTGAAGAAGGGACAACTAAATAAGATCCGCCCGCTTATCACAGAGAAAGATCCGACAGCTCAACCTATTGAAGGTGAAGCAGATGCCGATCTGCGCGATACGGAAAACGTGCCATTCACATATGAAGGTGGAATCGATGCATTCATGAAGAATGAAGTGTTGACATATGCACCAGATGCCTTCGTAGACGAAAAGAAAACCATCGAGGGATATGAGATTAGCTTTACTAAGTATTTTTATAAGCCGGTAGAACTGCGTGAAATGAGTGATATTTTGGAGAGCTTATCTGCTCTTGAGAAAGACGCTGATGGCGTTCTGGCAGAGATAATGGGAGGGCAAATGTGATGCAAGAATATGCTGATTACACTTCCGTTCCAACTGCTTGGCTGACAGAATTGCCTTCACATTGGGACTGCAAAAAAATAGGTTCTCTATTTTCGGAAAGAAAAACAAAAGTATCAGACAAAGATTTTCAACCTTTATCGGTAGCAAAAATAGGTGTTGTTCCACAGCTCGAAACAGCGGTTAAGACAGACGCCGGAGATAATCGAAAGCTGGTACGTGCAGGAGATTTTGTAATTAACAGTCGCTCTGACCGAAAAGGTTCATGTGGCGTGTCTGAATTAGACGGATCAGTTTCGCTTATAAATATTGTTCTGACACCAAGAAGCCAGTGGAATGCGAAATATGTTCATTACTTAATGAGAAGCCAGCCTTTTTCCGAAGAATATTATAGGTACGGTCGAGGAATAGTATCGGATCTTTGGACAACGCGGTTTAGCGAGATGAAAAACATTCTTTTGCCAATCCCGTCTCGTTCTGAACAAGACCAAATTGTCCGCTTCCTTGATTGGAAAGTTTCGATGATTAATCGCCTAATCAATACAAAGCGGAAAGAAATAAAAGCTGTCGATGCAATGAAACGCTCGATGGTTAGTAGTGCGGTTACCCGTGGACTTAATCCGGGAACACCAATGAAATTCAGTGGTGTTAAGTGGTTGGGAGACATTCCTGAACACTGGGAAACAATTAAACTTAGGCAGCTTCTTCATCCGGTGAGTATAAAGAACCATCCTGAATTGCCGTTGCTGTCCGTTGTGCGTGAACAGGGTGTCATTGTTCGTGACGTTACAGACAAAGAGGCGAATCATAACTATATTCCGGATGACCTCAGTGGCTACAAGATGGTGAAAAAAGGTCAGTTTGCTATGAATAAAATGAAGGCATGGCAAGGCTCTTATGGAATTTCAGATTACACAGGCATTGTAAGCCCGGCCTATTTCATCTTTGATGTTTCATTTGACAACTTGGAGTATTTTCATTATGCCATCAGGAGCAAGGTCTATGTAAATTTCTTCGCGCAGGCATCAGATGGTATTCGAGTCGGGCAGTGGGATCTGCAAATGGATAAGATGAAGGAAATCCCTTTCATCGTTCCTCCTGCAGACGAACAGGTAGCCATCGTCGAATACATCAAACAAACATTACCTCGGTATGATGTTGCCATTGAAAAACTCACTGCTGAGGTAGAAACACTTGAAGAATACAAAGCAAAACTAATCGCCGATGTTGTCACCGGTAAGATAGATGTTCGTGATATAGAAATACCGGATTATGAGTTCGTGGATGAGGATGCTGATTCCGATTCGGATAGCGAGGAAGACGTAGAGGAAACCGAAGAACAGGAGGATTGACAATGGCTTTTACCAACACAAAGGAAAGCGGCCTTGAATCCTTAATCGTGAAGTGGCTGGTTGAGCAGAACGGGTACGAAGAAGGAACAAACGCTGACTATAACAAAGAATATGCTGTCGACGAGACGCGCCTGTTCCGGTTCCTGCAGGATACGCAGCCAAAGGAAATGGACAAGCTGGGTGTGTTCACTTCTGATACAAAGAAGCGGCAGTTTCTGAACCGCCTGTCCGGAGAGATCGCTAAACGAGGCATCATTGATGTACTGCGCAATGATGTGAAGGTTTATCCGGCAGATCTCATCATGTTCTATCTGACGCCGACTGAAAATAACGAGCAGGCCAGAATCATGTATGAGAAGAACATCTTCAGTGCGACACGGCAACTGCGCTATTCACAGGATGCCGGGAAGCTGGCTCTGGATGTCTGCTTGTTTATCAATGGCCTCCCGGTTATCACAATGGAACTGAAGAACCAGCTGACAAAGCAGAATACCGAAAATGCTGTGCGCCAGTATAAGGAAGATAGGGATTTTCATGATCTGCTGTTCTCCTTTAAGCGCTGCATGGTTCATTTTGCTGTGGATGATGCTACGATTCAGTTCTGTACAAAGCTCGCTGGGAAGGATAGCTGGTTCCTGCCGTTCAATAAAGGCTACAACGATGGCGCAGGAAATCCGCCGAATCCAGACGGCCTTATGACAGACTACCTTTGGAAGGACATCCTTACCAAGAGAAAACTGTCTCGCATTATAGAAAACTACGCGCAGGTCATCGAAGAGGTGGACGAGGATACCAAGAAGAAGTCCATCAAACAGATCTGGCCTCGTTACCATCAGCTCGACTGTGTGGAGAAGCTACTGGCCGATGTGCAGGAGAACGGTGTCGGCAAACGTTATCTGATCCAGCATAGCGCCGGAAGCGGTAAATCAAACTCCATTGCATGGTTGGCACATCAGCTAATAGGACTTGAAAAAGACGGACATCCGATGATTGATTCCGTCCTTGTGGTTACTGACCGCCGTATTCTGGATAAACAGATCCGCAATACGATCAAGCAGTTCATGCAGGTCAAAAACACCGTAACATGGGCAGAACATTCCGGTGATTTGCGCAAGGCCATACAGGATGGCAAGCGCATCATTATATCTACAATAGAAAAGTTCCCGTACATCATATCTGAGATCGGGCAGGAACATAAGAACAACAAGTTCGCCATCATCATCGACGAGGCGCATTCCGGCCAGAGTGGACGAAACTCCGCGAATATGAATCTGGCGCTTTCCGGCCTTGCCACAGATGATGATGCGGACAACGAGGATAAGATCAATGCCATGATGGAGGGGCGCAAGCTCGTCTCCTCTGCCAGCTACTTTGCTTTCACAGCTACTCCGAAGAACAAGACCGAGGAGATGTTCGGTGTTGCTTATGAGGAGGACGGTGAAATTAAGCATCGCCCGTTCCATGTCTATACGATGAAGCAGGCCATTCAGGAGGGCTTCATTCTTGATGTGCTTCGGAACTATACAACCATCGACAGCTGGTACAAGATCATGAAAACTGTCGAGGACGATCCAATGTTTGACAAGAAGCGTGCGCAGAAGAAGCTGCGTGCCTTTGTCGAGGGTAATCCGGACGTTATCGCTAAAAAGGCAGCTATGATGGTGGAGCATTTCCATGAGCAGGTAGTCGCTAAGAAGAAGATCGGCGGCAAAGCGCGTGCAATGGTGGTTACCGCCAGCATTCCGAGATGTATCGAATACTACTACGCTATTAACAAGTGCCTCGCAGACAGGCATAGTCCTTATAAGACAATCGTGGCCTTTTCCGGCGAACATAAATATAACGGTCAGGAACCGGCATTGACGTCGGCTGCCATGAATGGATTCCCGGATGCCAAGATTCCGAAGGAGTTCAAAAAAGATCCGTATAGGATACTTATCGTTGCTGACATGTTCCAGACCGGCTTCGACGAGCCGCTGCTGCAGACAATGTATGTGGACAAGCCACTCTATGATATTGCTGCGGTACAGACACTTTCCCGCTTGAACAGAGCATATCCCGGCAAGGATGAAGTATATGTTTTGGACTTTGCCAACAAGACCTCTGTGATTGAGGAGGCGTTCTCGAAGTTCTACAGAACAACGATTCTTTCCGGGGAAACCGATCCCAACAAGCTGTACGATTTGATCACCATTATGGAGGAGTATCAGGTCTACGATGACAGCGATGTTGAAAAGCTGGTAGACCTATTCCTGAGTGGAGCGGAGCGTGATCGCCTCGATCCGATTCTGGATGCTTGCACAGCTGTATATAAACAGCTCGAACTTGACGATCAGATTAAGTTTAAGAGCGCTGCTAAATCGTTCGTGCGAACATATGGCTTCCTTGGTGCAATTCTTCCTTATGGAAATGTTGACTGGGAGAAGCTGTCGATTTTCCTGAACTTGCTGATACCGAAACTTCCGTCGCCTCGTGACGATGATCTTTCGGAAGGTATCCTTCAGACGATAGACCTGAGCAGCTACAGGAATGAAGCGCAAGAGGCCATTGCTATTAAGCTGGAGGATGCTGATGCAGAAATTGCGCCGGTACCTGCAGGCAAGGTAGGCCATATCGTTGAGCCGGAAATGGATCTGCTTTCCAAGATCATCATGGACTTCAACGACATGTTTGGAAATATAAACTGGAACGATGCAGATAATGTGCAGCGTCAGATTCTGGCCATCCCGGAGATGGTGTCAAAGGATAAGAAATATCAGAATGCCATGAAGAACTCTGATGCGCAGGAGGCGCGTACCGAAAGCGAGCGTGCTCTGCAGGCGGTTATCTTCTCTATCATGGCGGACAACATGGAGCTCTTCAAGCAGTTTCAAGACAATCCGTCGTTCAAGAAATGGCTTTCTGATTTGGTGTTTAACCTTACCTACAATCCGGAGGGCAAGGAGTACGTGATGCCGGGTGCGGAGCGGAAGTCTGTTACTTACGATTTTAATCCGCAGCAGGATTTGATGATGGTAGCTGAAGATCCGGCACCCTATGGTGAAAAGAAAGATGACGACTAATTACAGGGAGGTGTATGGGCATTGGAACTCACAAAAACTGTAAAGGATAAAACTTTTGATGATTACTTTACAGAGGTCGATCACAGCGAAAGCATCAGTGAAGATCGACCGGGTTCAATGCGCCTTTTTTACCTCAATGTCAGAAGCGGCAAAATCAAGATAGCTGATCTTGAGAAATTCACAATGCTGAACATTGGCCGCTATGTATTTTCGCGGGCAAAGCAGGAACAGTATGAAAAGGCCGGAAATCTTGATGCAGTCATGCAGCAGGCTCTTCGTATTATGCGTAAACGAGGTGCAGCTGATGCCAAGGGCACTGGAAATGAGCTCGGCGAGATTATGATTTATGCTTTCCTTGAGGAGAAGTTAAAAGCATATAAGCTACTCAGCAAAATCGAGCTAAGTACGGATGCCGCGCAATATTTGAGTGAGGCTGATGGTATCCATTTCCTGTGTTCTGACGGTACCAGCGGATCGTATAACCAGATGGTATTCGGTGCTTCAAATATTGTCGGAGAGATTAAGGATGCCATAGATCAGGCTTTTGAGATCATCAAGAAGATCAGTGCCCATGAGGATGACGAGGTTTATATGATTGAAAAGACCGTCCTCGACCGTTTTTATGATGAAGATGATCTGGCAGTCTTGAAAGAGTATGTTGTACCAGAGGAAGGAAAGAAGGCCAAGTACGCAATATCTTATGGCGTATTCTTGGGATACAATTTCGGCATTCTTCCTTCAGGCCGTAGCGATGATGAATTGCTGGATATTATGCAGGAGAAGCTGGAACAGGACGCACAGCAACACGCTGCATACATCTCGCAGAAAATAAAGGACTGCGGGCTGGAAAACCATGCGTTCTATTTTTACCTGCTTCCGCTGAATGATGCGGAGACCGAAAAGAAAACGATAATGCAGCACGTATTGGATGGAGATGTTGACCTATGAGCGGTGAAAAGAGAACACTCGGTGCCGCCATATTTGCCGACATCGAAGATAACGAATACTTGAATAAGATTCATGAGAAGGTGCTGTATAACTATGCCCTGCGACTGCTTCAACTTACCAAGAAGGAACCACTGCCTTTCGACCAGAAGGAGAAGCGTGATGCGTTGCGTTTCGCTGATCTGCTATCGAAGTCCAATGATCCTGAAAAGGCAAATGCTCATAAAATCTGGGCGCAGGAAATAGTAATCCTCTTGAATGAGCTTTACCCGGAGGACACACTGATCAAGCTTTATGCCGGAGATGTCTTTTCAAGCATAGGAAACCACAAGGGCATAGAACACATTAATTCCGAATATCAGGACATTACTGCGCTGGAGAGGTTTTTCTCAGAATTTAGGGATGACTATCTTACAATTCCCGCCGAACCGGATGAGAAGTTTTTTGCTGCTCAGAAAACAGCCTATGATCATTTGACCGATGATTGTTTCAGCTATTCTGCTCCAACTTCTATGGGAAAGTCCTTCATCATGCGGATGTTTATCAAGAATGAGGTCATCCACGGCGCACAGAAAAACTATGCTCTGATTGTGCCGACAAAGGCACTCATAAACGAAGTCCGTGGCAAAGTTATTGATGACCTTGGTGAAAACGGAAACCTTGAGAAAATCAATTACCTCGACCGCTGCAATTATCGTGTGGTAACTGCGGCCAGTGATATAGCATTGGAGGAGGAGCACAATTATATCTTCGTTCTTACACCGGAACGTTTGCTGTATCTGTTGATCAGTCAGCCGAAGGTACAGATAGACTACCTGTTTATCGATGAGGCACATAAATTGTCCGGCAAGAACAGCCGTGCTCCGTTTTACTACAAGGTTGTGGATATGCTTTTGAAACGAGAGCCTAAGCCACACTTTATCTTTGCCTCTCCGAACATTCCGAATCCGCAGGTTTATCTCCGGATGATGACAGATATAGAGGCTGGTGATGATAGCAAACTGGCAATTACATACTCACCAGTCGTTCAGGTAAAGTTCCTTGTAGATCTGAAGAATCACGAAATTCAGGTATATAACGAGCATAACGGAAAACGTATTCACGTTGCGAATATACGCGGCCGTGGCGGCAGAAATGCTAACCTTACAGATATTCTGCTGAAATTTGAAAAAATGAATAAAGACCTGCCGGAAGATATGCGAAAGCAGACAATCGTCTACTTCAACGGCAGAAATAAGGCAATCGA
>Ga0208195_1004606_pt1 | contig 10765 bp, 5 predicted proteins | sample AD_UKC077_MetaG_FD_184441 | JGI IMG/M metagenome (GOLD analysis project Ga0208195, IMG submission 184441) | Active sludge microbial communities of municipal wastewater-treating anaerobic digesters from USA - AD_UKC077_MetaG (SPAdes) (version 2) | ecosystem: Engineered > Bioreactor > Anaerobic >...
GGTCTTTACTCCTCGAACAGGTCAAAATCGACTTTCATCTCCTCGATTCCTGTTTCCGCTCTCCTTCTCTTGCTCCTTTCTATTAGCTGTTACATGCACGCACTTCGTGAGTTTTAAGTTTTGCTCTTCAGACAAAGACCTGCGATCGCACTAATCCGTCGTACCATTCCGTTATGCTATACTGATGTCAATTATCATAACGGGTGGTTGTTCTGTATGCAAGCCCCAGATGCGTCATCCACAATCAAAATGGAAAGAATTGCCTGGATAGATATTTCTAGGGGTTTTTTGATGTCTCTGGTGGTTCTCTTTCACACACTGCCTCCGCAGCTGGTTGCAGACCTCATAAATCCTGCCGCATGTACCTTTTTCTTTCTTTCTGGGCTGATCTCAAGAGACGCACCGATTCTTTTCACAATCAAAAAGAGGTTTAAGCAGCTGATGGTTCCCTACTATTTTATGGCTCTGGTGAATTTGGGAATTTGGATACTGGCCTGGGCCATTTCTAAGCGGACTGAACTGGATTTGCCTGTTATAGACGTTGTGTGGAACATTTTGCTCGTAAGGACGGCACTTGGTATTATGCCCTTCAATATCATACCTCTCTGGTTTTTGCCCGCGGTCTTTGTTATGGAGATATATTACATCGTGTTCAAGAGATTGAAGATACTTACGATAGGTATTCTTGCGGGGTTCGTTTCGATGTTCTTTTTCAGAGGCTCTTTGCCTTTCAAAATCGACGTAGCTCTGGCCGTTATGCCTTATTTCGCACTCGGAAAGGCCATGCAAGAAAAGAAAGATAGGATCTCTACAATTGGCTGGCCCGTTGTGGTAGTGGCGATCGCGATTTTTACGTCATCGTCTTTCCTTTGCGGCGAAGTCTATCTGATGGAAGATTACTTTGGTCCCCAGCCGTTGATCTACATAGTCGCCGCACTTTCCGGTATTGTCTCTATCATCGGCGCTTCAAGAATGATCGAGAAATTTTTCAAAATAGCGGACTTCTTTTCTAGAATAGGACGGAACACACTTTTCGTGCTCGGCTATCATATCGCCGCAGGAGTACTTGTCTATCCTATTTTTGATCTTTTTGGAGATCCGATAGAAATCCTCAGAAAGTTTTGGATTCTGTACTGGTTCATCAATATATTGGTTGTTTATCTGGCTATAAGGTTTTTACCGACACGCGTGATTTCCTTCCTATCTGGAATTTTTCCTCCTCACATCAAACGAGATCTCAACACCCGGTAACCCTGCGCCGACAAACGGAGACGGCGCTTCCCAACAATCGGTCGACCCGTGTTATCATTTTATTCGTAAGGATTCTCGAAGAGTTAGTATTTCACGCAAATATTTTTCGACCGGAAACTGAATTTAGGTGAATCGAGTTCTATACTATTATCTATGAAAACTAGAACTTCATATATTGCAAGTACAAGCTCCATTCGAATGTTCGCAAGGAGGGACCGTAATGCTGGTAATATCTATAATTGCTCTCATCTTTCTGGGTTATCTCTGCTACAGGCTAATCAAAAGAGAGGGTGGTATCTTTTTGGGACCCTACGAATTCAAATTCACCAGAGAACCCGGCCCCGAAGAGTATATGAAGCGTTACAAGGAACTCCAGAAGAAAAACCAGGAATTCGAGAGTAGACTGGTGCTTAGCGCTGCGGCCAACCGTTTTCCGCAGAATGCCGATATCTTCAAGACTCTTATGGAAAAGATATTCGCGGACTTGAAAGTCGCAAAAAGTGAAAAAGATATCGAAGATATCATGGTCCGGGGTGAAAGAGCTCTTGAAGAACTCGGCAGAAATGCCGGAAGCGATTCCATGGTTTTGGTTGAACAATATTCGAAGAAACTGCTCGAAATCAGGGAGGAATTCGAACAACTAAAGGCTCGGCGCGAAGACGAAATCAAGCAACAACAGATCGAAAAAAACAGAGAAGTGCTGCTGGAACTCGAGAGCATTCTCGAAGGTATCAAGGCCTCCGACGATGAAATGGGCATAAGAAAAGCCATAAACCATGCGGCTTCTATTGAATCATTGATCGATCTCTCTCTACTGGAAGAGACTCTCGGCGAACGTTATCAGGAACTTAAAACCGCTTTCTACAGAGTTGCTGAAGAAAAGGTAGAAGTACTTAGAAGCGCCAGGTATGGGCGCTATAACAGGAAGGCTATTGAAAGGTTGAAGAATCTGCTCGACCGCTTTTCAGAGAATGAAAAAGAGTACTCTAGGGCTTCCAGCAATCTGCCTATATTGATCAAAGAACACATCGCATCGTTGAACACCGCTTATTTCGACGGGCCGACCATGCAGTATTTCAACTACGTTTACGGTTATATATTCTCGCTGATAGATGATGATCTGAAATTTGAAGTTACGAGAATAATGACTGAAACCCCGAAGGATTCACTTGAGCTATGAATGAGAAGGAAAGCAGGATCGTCCCATTTACAAACCCGCTTGTCAGACGCGAAGACCCTTTACAAACGGGACTAGAAGTATCTTCGATAGGAAAGGCGCTTGAGAAGTTCGATGTCCGTATGTTTTCTGACCTTTCCAGAAAGAGCGGGAAGGATATAGCCATGATTTCGAAAATCGAAAGAATCGCAGACGATTTCGAGAAAAAGCTTGAAAAACAGAAAAAGGGACGCTTTCAGACTCACAGCGCAGTAATGAAGAGTGAGGCTGTGACCCCTCTCGAAATAATCCTTAAGGAGACCCCGTTGAAACAGTGGTACACAACCGGAAAGACGCTTGGAAATTTAGCCTCAATAGGCGCGAAGGTCGCCCTGCAGCTTTTGAAGAATAAAAACAGCGAAAAACTCTTCAGAAGACTTCGTATTTACGAGATAGACCTCGTTAGACTCAGAATACAGAAAAAGTACTAACTTCGGCAATCTTAAACGCTTTCCAGAAGAATCACTTTTATCTTCAAGAAAAAAACTACAGTTTTCCAGCTAAATCACTTTCGAATATCTCTGAATTTAGACTAATAAAAGGCCTGCCAATCGTGAAGAGCGGTAAGAATCATCAACTGGGGCAGCGACTCACAGAAGAAAATATAGCGGAAATCGGGGGGTTATCCAGGTGGTTTTCGAAAGTTATTTCTTGGTTAAATAATTGTAAATCTCCAATTTTTCTGAGAGTATGAATCTTTATAGATAATCATACGTTTGTATGTTAAGGAAGATGAGTTTTTTGCACTTAACAAGATAAGGTGTATCCAATTTTCAATTCTTCTTTCCAGAGATGGTTTTGTACGAATTATATTAAGTCATATGATTCACTCTATTGTATAGGTCGTAATTGTGATAATTTTGATTACATACTATACAATATTCATATGAAACAATTTCTGCTCTGGAGGAATCTCTATGAGAAAAAGCCGTACAGTAATACTAGTATTGATGTTCACGCTTTTTATAATGCTTTTCAGCAGCTGCACTCCGAAAGCCAAGCTTTTCACCCTTGAAGTTGTTTCGAATCCTGGAAATATTGGCATAGTTCTTCTAGACGGTCTTGAGCAGAAGAACTATACGCCTTCAGATGTTCGCTTGACACCCTTCGAGGTAAGTTTAAAACCTTATGAAAGTATAATTATACAGGTTGTGAACGATGAACCATTAGAATCGGACGAGGAGATCCACATCTTCGATAGCTGGATGGACGGATCGAAGGAGAACCCTAGACTCGTTACTGTGGATCAAGATAGAAAGCTCGTGGCAAATACCAGATCCAAATTCAAAGTTAGCCTGACAGTCAATCCAAAAGCACTGGTAGAAATCTCCGGGAGTGGCTGGTACGAAAAGGGGAGCAGTCTTACGGTAACCGCGCCCACGGTCGAGAACTACACCTTCACCGGCTGGAAAGTCAACGGCGAAAGCTCGACCTCCAACCCCTTGACAGTGACTGTCGATAGACCTACGAAGATAGAAGCGATATACGGTGAAATAACCAATAGAACCCTGACTGTCGGCAGCGACCCTGCCGGTCTCAAGGTAATAATCGATTCCTCAGAATACACAGCACCGGCTAATATCCAGGCAAAAGACGGCACCTCTCACACTATGGCTTTTAACACTCAGGAAAGAGATGCGAGCACCTTCGTTCCCGGTATCGACACGAGATACACTTTCAAATCCTGGAGCGACTCGAACACCTCGAACCCCAGGACGATACTTCTCGACTCGGATAAGTCTTATACAGTTCAGACAGAAACGCAATATCTCGTGAAGACTTCAACACTTCCAGAGGAAGTTGCCAGCATAGATGGCGCAGGGTGGAAAGTGAAAGATTCTCTTTTTTCTTACAAAGCACCTGACTCAATCGGATATGAGTTTTCGTACTGGGAAGTCAACGGTGTCAGGGTGGATGGAAGAGACATAGAGGTTGCCCATGACTCTCCCAAGAACATAGTGGCGGTCTATACGCTCAACGGATACAGCGTGAGCGTGAACACCGAACCGACTGGACTCGAGCTCAAGGTTAACGGGGTTAAGAAAGTGGCGCCCGCGAGTGTTGTAGTCAAACATGGGGAGAGCGTATCGGTGGAGATAGTGACACCGCAGGAGAGAGACGAGAGCACAAACGTCGATGGAATGGACTCAAGATACAGCTTCGTGAAATGGAGCGACGGGAACACCTCGAAAGTCAGGACTCTCACGGCAACGGGAAATGTATCTCTAACAGCGCAGATGAAGAGCGAATACCTTGTGAGCGTAAGCTCGACGGTAGCGACGATTTCCGGGAGTGGCTGGTACGAAAAGGGGAGCAGTCTTACGGTAACCGCACCCTCGGTCGAGAACTACACCTTCACCGGCTGGAAAGTCAACGGTGAAAGCTCGACCTCCAACCCCCTAACAGTGACTGTCGATAGACCTACGAAGATAACTGCTGAATACAACGGAATTCCTTCGATCGTAATTCCCGATCAGACAGTAAACACCGGAACCAGCATAGCTATCGACCTGAAGAAGTACGCTTCCGATAGGGAAGGCGATGTTTTGACTTTCTCCAAAATCACCGGTGTGGGTACCGTAAATGGAAGCCAGTTCAGCTATAGCGCAGCCGATGAAGGAACCTATTCCACTACAATCAAAGTAAGCGATGGAAAGGGTGGGGAATCGACCGATACTTTCAACATAACAGTTCAGAAGATGAACAACGCCCCTTCCAAGCCTTACGATCCCAGTCCGGCAAACAACGGCGAAAGTGTTGCTCTTTCAGTGGTTCTCTCGTGGTTCGGTAGCGATCCCGACGGAGATCCTTTGAAGTACGACGTGTACTTCGGAGAAACTTCCGATCCTGCCCTGGTTGCCTCCGGAATCACTACAAACACATATTCGCCGGATACCCTTCAGAACGGCAAAGACTATTACTGGAAAGTAGTGGCAGTTGATTCTAAGAACGTGAGCACTGCCGGAGATATATGGAAGTTCAGAACTATAGAAGCGGAAATCCCGCCCGAAGACGGACTGGACATGAACGGACCTGTTTACAGAGGAAATGTGCTTCTAGTAAGCAACGAGTCGGAAAATGGTGCAGCCTCCGATTATACCGGAACGTTGAATTCTGAGTACCTTCCCTCGAGTAGTGTGCTTCCAAAGAATCTGGATATCGAAGCGTACGCCTTGAACATGGAAATACCTCTTCCGGATGATGTCGATATATCCATGAAAATGAGACCGGAACTCGTTGAAGACAGATTCGAACTTATGAACATAGGAAGCACGAAGATTTTCTACGTTCAAAACTTCAAAACCAACAAGTATTACCAGATAACGGCTACACTTCAATACTCCGGTGAAACCAACGAGATATGGGTTGAAAACACCTCTCTAATAACCGTTGAAAAGGCGACACAGATAGGTGAAGAATTCGACGACGTAATATATCCCCTGGTCTCCGACTACTTCTATACCCCCTCGGATGTCAACGGTGATGGAAAAGTCGCCATACTGTGTTTTGACATCCAGGACGATTTTAGCAATACGGGTGCATATGTCGGCGGTTACTTCAGTTCAGGCGACCTTTTCAACATAAGCAACTCAAACAAAATGGAGATCTTCTATATAGACACTTACCCGACCATGCAATACCCAGCATCGAACCCGGTAGATGTTTCAAAAGCCTTCAGCACTCTTGTGCACGAGTTCCAGCACATGGTCAACTTCAACAGAAACTACTTTGTGGAAAGCGGCGACCCGATGTCTACATGGTTGAATGAAGGACTTTCAATGGCAGCCGAACATATTTACAAGGGCACGCTTAACAGCAGAATAAGTTACTACAACAACGCGAACAGCATAAAGAATGGCCAATCACTTTTATACTGGAACGACAACGGCGATGTCCTGGCCAACTACTCTCTCTCTTATCTCTTCCTTCAGTACGTAAGAACACAGGGTGGAGGCGATCCCGAGATATTCAAAGACATATTGCTGAACAGCAAAAACAATCAGCAGGCTATCATCGACGCTCTTTCGAAGAGAGGCTTGAGCATTGACTTCGGAGATCTTATGACATCGTTTAGACTGGCGTTGCTATTGAAGGACCCGTCAGGATTGTATGGCTTCAACGGAGATAGTGATTTTGATGGAATAAACGCATCTTATTATATAGGCGGAGCAAAAAATATAAGGGGTGGCAGTGCGTTCTTCAAAACCATAAGCGAATCTTTCACAGATCCGGAGAACGCCGGAAACACGATTCAATACGTTGGCATAACCAATTGAAGAGGTCAATTCACCAGCAAAGACCCCGGAGTCACGGCCGATAATCGTCCAGTCCTCCGGGGCTTTTTTGTATGTCGGTTTAAGCTTCTTTAGAAATCTAAAGATATAACCATCCCTGCGTACCACTCCGCCCATTGAGAAAGATTATCTGAATCAGGCAGGCCGATAAAGATGAAATAATCACCGGGTCCAAAGCTCGCTATCGAATCGGTTTCGGAATAGATAATGATCCAGCACAAAACACCGGCGAAATCGACTGCGTAGATATTGACGGCGGTTCCTTCCTTAACCACAGAGGAAAAACTATCTACTATCTCATAGCCCTCTACGGCTAATACGGCCAAAAACTCCTCTATTACTTCTTTGAAAACACCCTCTATCGGTGAAGATGTATCAATCTCTCCTACTACGATCTTGGAGACCACAGTGCCAGAGTATCCCAGATCTGCGGTTTCAGAAGTTTCCCCCGGGTAAAAGTGAACCGAGAACTGTGGGTTCATCATGAAACCGAAACGGTCTCCCTGCACTTCAATCCAGTCATCCGTATTTACAGGAGATCTGCTGTCATTGAATAAATCCATGAACAACCTGACGAAGGGATCTCGCTCTTCGATTACTTTTGGCGGTTTGATACCGCCTTCATCTTCTTCCTTCTCTTCGATCGGGAACAAATAACTACCGACAATATCGGCTATTATCGCTTTTGCTTCATCCAGCTTTTCACCGGTGTACTCGACCGGTTCGAAAAAAAACATGGCCACAGGTCCCTGACTGGTAACAGTGATCTCATCTCCGGGAGTATAGACGAATATTACAGGAAAATCGATGTTGGCAACCATCTTCAGGGATGCCAGGTATACCCCCATGCCATTCTCCATCCACATTGTCTCTTCATAACTCTTCTCGCCGGTAGTGGTATTCCCGTAAACAGAGGGGATAACTGCATTTAAAAGCTCTTCAAGATCGTAAGGTTCAAGCTGGTAATAAAAGAAGCGACCAAAAAGCTTTCCGTTACCGTCGAAGATCTGTGCTTCGTAATTCGAACCGAACTTCTGTGAAGAAACACTGAACAAACCGGGCAGTTTCAAAGAGACATTTCCTACCTTTTTCTCGATCCAGCCCGGATCATCCGGTGCTTTGAAGCCTTCTCTGAAAGAGAGAAGAAGTGGATCAACCGTCCTCAAACTCAATGTTCCGGTCGTTGAGGTTGCAGAAGTTGCCACGCTTGTTTCCGTTTCCGTTGCCGTCGATGTCACAGTCCTCAAGCCAAGCTGTCCGAAGGCAGCTACAGAGAACAGGACTGCGAGTATCAATAGAGCCGTTCTCCTCATCGCTTTCACCTCCACAGTCAGCACATTGTGTGCCGAGAACCATTCCAAATGAATTCTACTCCCGTACCCCTCTTTTTCATGCAAACAGTCGAGTGAATGAACAATGAATATTGAGAAGTTCCTGTATCCAGCCAAATTTCTAAGTCCCAGTATCGATTCGTAAAAGAAAAGCCCTCCATTCGGAGGGCTTTATGGGGGAACTGCAAAGTTTATTCAGCTATTACTTTGATGGACTCCATACTTCTACATCGAGATGGATCGCGAAGTACCTGTAGTAAGGCACAGATATCACAAGACTTGTTCCCTTGTAGGTTGTAAATGTACCTGGTTCTGGTCTGCTGCTAGGTATGGAAGAATAGCCCTGTACCTTGACTGGATCGCTCACGCTCTGAAGGCGCATATTGGGCCCTAAAGTTATTATCAGTTTACCCATAGCCTTGTCGTACTTTACAGATGCACCCTGTATCAGATTCTGTCCCGCGTATATATCCTGAACTGAAGGTCCGTTAGTATCGAAGTAATACCACCAGGAAGATCCACCGCCGGGATAATTTCCCCCCCAGGCGGTTTCTTCACCCCAGGTTCCTCCGCGTACGGTTATGGTTATGGATGCGGAGTCTTCGTCGAATACCTGGTCTTCGTCATAAATATCTACTTCGTTGTTGAGAACGTAAGTCCCCGGAGCTGCTGTATTGTTGGTTACCGCAATGTTGAAACTAGTTCTCCAGGTATTCGAATCAACAGCGGTCCACAGAACGTTTCTTATAATGTCCATCCAGATTCTAGGATTGGTAGAGGGCGCTATCGCGAATCCGTTACCCGTGAATGTGGAGAGGTTTGTGAATTCATCCCTTACGTCCGCCGTTTCGTTGTGTTTCACTTCAGTCGGAACGAGCACCGTGCTATCGAAATCGCTTACACCGGAAGCCATTTCAACAGCTCTGGTTTCTATGGTGTAATTCGAGTATTGGCCCGTACTTAAATCTAACGAGTACGGTACAACTTCACTTCCACCGGCACTTAGTAACGAGATTGTAGTTTCATACGTGTTCAGGACTGTTCCATCGCCTTTGAGGGTGATTTTCACTGATACGTTCAAAAGATCGCCCGTGCCAGTATTGGATATCACTACGCTTCCCTTGACTTTTCTGCTCACACTTACCAAATACCTATCGGCGACAAGCGTATAGACGAAGGTAGTTGATTTCGTCTTTTCAAGCTCTGCGCTCGCCGGTGTGACGTTCTTGTCTATCTCCCATCTGTAGGTCGTGTTTTTCTCCATCGAGTACCCGGCTATCAGATCGATATCGAATATCTCCGGTTCTGTCGGTGTGAGCGTTATCGTTACTATGGCGTCATCCCACAGATCCTGCGTCTCACTCTTGAGAGTGGCTCTGTTCTTCAGTTCATATTCCTCTCCGCACGGGAATTCCATTTCAAGTATCAGATCCTGCTTACTCGCGTTTTTGGCCCTCACCAGTACCACATCGCCGCATCCGGGCAGGAAGTTTTCGTCGGCCGTTGCAATGATATTCTCTACCAGGGCTTTGTCTCCATATGGAACTTCAGGGCTGATTCCCGATGCGCTTCTCCAGCTCCAGTCGAGATAGCCTTCCATTATCGCCCATATCGCGATCTGAATGTGCCTGTAGTCGACACTGGTCGAGTAAAGACCGTCTCTGTACCTGTTGAGTATGTAATTGATCTTTGCGTATTTCGCATCGGGCGCACCGTTGATGTATATTGACTCGATTACTGCGGAGGTTCCTATACCACTCACACCTACTTCAGTACACCACCCTGGATACTCTCCGGCCATGTAACCCGTTACATTGGCTTTTAGATAGGCTCCAAGCTTATTCATTTCATAAGTAATCGACGAACTCCCGCTGTAGAAGAACTTGGCCAGCGTGATCTCAAAGACAACGGTGGTGTTTTCCGTTATAGTCTGCGGGAATGGTAGAGGATCGGGATCGGTTTCTACTATCGCGAACCCTTCCGGAATTTCTGTGAAGCTGTCATTCAGAACGGCCGAGGCGTTGGTTTCGGTTGAGCCTGTAACTGTCAGAGTTGAACTGTCGTAAGCCTCGTCGCTGTTGGCAGGCGCGTCGGCTATGGCTACTGCTTTCACTCTGTATTCAATTATATTCTGAACCGGAGTGAAGCTTATGGGTCCGAAACTGTAGGATGCCGATGCTCCAGATGGGATGCTTCCGAGGATTACTTCTGTTTCACTCTGAAGGTCTATCCAGGTTCCATCGAAGTACTGGAGTGTTATCAGGAGCTTCGCGTTCTCGGCCTGACTGTTGCCGTTGTTGGTAAAGACTGCATTTCCACTGTAAGTGTGGGTGTTGATCTCGGATGCCAGTGTCTTTGTGGCTGTGATCGTGTACTCGATCGTCTTTTCGAACTCATCCACATCGAACGTTACTGACGTTGGATTCACTTTCTTATCTATTTCCCACTCGTATATCCTCTCTCTGTTCCAGGTGAATTCGGCTTCAACTTCTGCCTTGAGCTTGACTGTCTCAGGTACTGTGATAGTTACCGTAGCATCGTCGCTGCTCTCTTCCCTGGTGTCGTTCTCCGTAACTGTCGCAGTGTTTGTCAGGTAGTATGTACCGGGTTCCGCACTCTCGTTGGTTATCGTCAGTGTGTAGCTCAGTGTGTCGCTGTCGTCAAGGCTCCAC
>Ga0208195_1004620_pt1 | contig 10734 bp, 12 predicted proteins | sample AD_UKC077_MetaG_FD_184441 | JGI IMG/M metagenome (GOLD analysis project Ga0208195, IMG submission 184441) | Active sludge microbial communities of municipal wastewater-treating anaerobic digesters from USA - AD_UKC077_MetaG (SPAdes) (version 2) | ecosystem: Engineered > Bioreactor > Anaerobic >...
ACAAAAGGGAGGTAAAAAAGCTCCAAAATACATAGATTTCTGACAAAAAGGTATAGATTTAGCTTAAATTAGGGCATTATATTCTCACTTTTTTTGTAAATTTCTAAATCAAAGGTCTCATAACCACTGATATCTTCCAAAGCAAAGTGCTCGTTAATATCGTCCATAGCCTTAAGCTCAAGAATTTTTATGCCGTCAAGATAGTAATCATTTGGCTTTTCGATGCGGATATTGTAACGCTTTGGATCAAGCCCTCTCTCAATACCTCTGTATGATATTGGCGTATTACCCACATAAGCATTATCAAGATAAACTCGGCAATTACTTGGCTCTGAGGTGATAGTCAAGTCTGCCCAATTAGGGTCGAGTGTGACTGACTTAGTGATATCTTTATCTTTTTCCACACGAACTAATAATTCTTTATCTTGATATCGATGCTTTTTCAATACAATGCGGTATGTATTTGTTGATAATTTTTTAAACTCATAGGGGGTAGCAGCTACACCATGCGGAATACCCTCAATGTCAATTGAAGCAGCAGACGGAGTGGAAGTGATTGATAAATTACCAAAGCCCACGTCATCTGCATCAAGCTTTGGTTCAACACTGTAATATCTCCCCTCTTGCGCCTGGAGATTGCGCACAGGAATATGACACTCCACATAGCCCATTGCCTTGACAATAATAATCTGAGATGTCATAGTCTTTAAGAAGAGCACATATTTGCCTTCATCAGGCTTCTCTGTAGTCTTGACAATACCTTTCATATTAGAATCAAACTTCAAATTTGGTATAGTCGAATAAATAACCAATGCACCATCCTCAGGATTGGACAAGAAAACAGTGTAAACAGCTGGTGCTTTCATGGGCTTTGCTTCCATTTCACGCAAACCTTGTGCATTAAGTAAAAGTACAATGCTCATAAAACTTGCTAATGCTATAAATTTTAACTTCATACACCCTCCAACATATCCAACTGGTGTCAATTGTACTTATATAAAATATCATGTCAAGAGAAATTTTAAATATTTTATTTACTATAATTTACAGCACACATTTTAAAGCATGAAACACTGTTCCATAGCACATTTGAGCAACCATACATTTTTTTTTACAATGCATGTTTTTGGTTCTCGATTCGCTGCGGGTGAGGTACTTTATTTTTTTAAAGTTAGGTAATTTCACTGCTTGAAATTGGATATTAGATCTTTTTTACCTATTCGAAGTTGTCCATCGCACATATACAATTTTTTGGTCCTCGCTTCGCTGCGGGTGAGGTACTTTTCTCCGTAAAGGTTAGGTATTTTCACTCCGTGAAAAGTTAGGTACTTCGACTTCGTCAAAGGTTAGGTACTTTCACATTCGTGAAAGGTTAGGTACTTTCACAATTGTGAAAGGTTTTTTTAAAGGTAGCCAGCAGTGATGCAAAGCAAGCGAGTTGGTAAGTTTTCTGACGAGCGCAGCTCGCCCCTACATTATTTAATGCGAATGGTATCAGGGGTCGGGTGATTTTGCTCTGTGAGATAGATTTTCTTCACTATTTTGCTGTTTGCATTGAGCTTCATTTTCCTGCACCAAGTTAGGTTTTTCATCAGGCAAGGCTTGCTTCTTTTGCATTAAATGCCTAAATCTCGTTGGTAATTTTGTAGTAAGGCGGTATAATAGCGATTCTTTCATCAGCTTGTTCAAAGTATTAAATTTACTAAAGATATTCAAAATAAAGTCTATGCTCATATCCTTGATCAAAATGCCAAAACGCTTCTGTGCCCGATATACAAAGTAAATGAACATACTGAATCCAGATACGCCTTGTGTCCTCTTTTGTCTGGTGTCAATCTTGTAAAACTTGGCATAGTCAGCAAAGAGAGTTTTTATCTGCAAAGACATCTCTTGCCACAGCGCACAAAGATAAGGCTGATTATTCTTGATCTTTATATTTTGAGGCAATATCGCTCGCTTGACGGATTTCCGCAAAATTACCACATTATTATAAGCATAATAAGCTAAGATGCTATCTCCTATACGCTTAGGAAATTTATGATCACCTGATAAAAAAACTTTCATTTTGCCTCCTTTTCTTTTGACAATCCCTTGACATTCCCCTTGCTATCTTGGAGAATCTATGGAAACCTAAAGGGCATCAAATAGGTTTCCAATAGACATTTATGAGTATAATATAGACAGATTTGTGTTTTTGGCAAGTTTTTTTTTGCTTTTTTTGCAACGCACCTTTTAAAACACTTGCAATACTGTTCCATGGCACTCTATCACAACTGAGGCATTTCTTTTTAAACAACACACTTTTAGTCCTCGCTTCGCTGCGGGTGAGGTACTTTTCTTCGAAAAGGTTAGGTATTTTCACTTCGTGAAAAGTTAGGTACTTCGACTTCGTCGAAGGTTAGGTACTTTCACATTCGTGAAAGGTTTTTTTAAAGGTAGCCAGAAGCGAAGCAAGCGAGTTGGTCAGTTTTCTGACGAGCAAAGCTCGCCCCTACATTAGGCGGAGAAAAGTTCCTCATTTTTCTTTTTTCATTGACAAAAAAATGGTATTATAAATAATTAATACAGATATAAAGGTAAAGAAAAAGTGGTTTAAATATGGTATTTTGAATAATATATTTTATTATTAAAGATTTATCTTGACATTAATGCAAAAAAAGACAACCTTACAGAAGGATGTATTTTAATAGTTTTTTATGCTATTATTTAGGGTAAAAATAAAGAAAGGGTTTTTAGATGGATAACGAAGAAAAGAAGCTTTGGGAACTTTACAAAAAGACAGGGGATCCAGATCTGCAAGAGGATATAGTTGTTCGTTACTTAAGGTTAGTGCATTTTATTGCCAATAGACTTGTAGTTTATGCATCGAGAAGCCTTGATAAAGATGATTTGTATAGTGCAGGCGTGATAGGTTTATTAGAGGCGATAGAGAGATTTGACGTATCAAAGGGGATCGAGTTCAAGACCTTTGCTGGTTATCGCATTAGAGGCGCTATTATTGATGAGATCCGCCGTTTTGATTGGGTGCCACGCTCTATACGTCAAAAATCAAAAAAGATCGATTCAGCTATTCATTATTTGTTTTCCAAAAACAATGCAATGCCAAGTGATGAAGAAATAGCTGATGAATTAGAAATCAGCTTGGATGATTATTATAAAATCACTGATAATTTGGGACCAATGTTTTTATCTTCTCTTGATAATGAAGAGCAATTTTTTGAGGGGCATACTAATACCAATGAGAATCAGCTAATTGACGATCAGATAGAAAATTATGAGATTGAAAAATATAAACAAGCAATGAAAAAAAAGCTTATGCAATCTATCCAAGAATTGCCCGAGCGTGAAAGAATCGTCATCTCTTTGTATTACTATGAGCAGTTGAGCTTAAAAGAAATTGGCATTATTATCGGCGTCACTGAATCACGTGTATCACAAATTCATTCCTCAGCAATTATTAAACTGAGAAATAGTATAAATATGGAATTTTAAAATAATGAGGTTAATATGAGAAAAATAAGTTTGTTTGTTTTATTATCATTTTTGTCAGTCTGCCTTTTTGCACAAGCAAAACTATTGAATTACAATGTTGTCAATTATGGTGATATTGCAAGAGTCAGACTTGAGCTGAGCCAAAAAGCAAGCGTGAGCATAAAGAAGAATTCTGCCGCTCAGAGAATAGAAATAAGTCTGTTTAATACACAGAATGCTGATGGCAAAGTAAAAAACTATAATTACCCCGTGGTTAAAAGTATTAATGTACAGAATAATGGCAATCAGATCAATGTTAGCATCAATACGACAAAGGCATTTGCAGAAGTTAGAGATAGCGAGATAAGCGGCAATAGACATATTTTGATATTCGATGTATTTAATAGTTCAAATCCAACCACTTTAAACGAGCTGCTTTCTTATGCTAATTATTACCGCGCAATCGGCAATAATACTGCCTCTCAACAATACTTGACTAAGGCGCAAGAAATTGACCCTAAAGCAAGTGTAACAGCTTCAAAACAGCCTGCACCAAAGCCTGTGGCAAAGGCACCAGCAAGTAAGCCTGCACCTGCTAAAAAAGCACAACAAACAAAGCCTGCTGCAAAGCCTGCACCAAAACCAACTCCAAAAGCTGAGCCTGCACCTGCTAAAGTAGAGCCTAAAACAGAACCTAAAGTGGTGCCAGAAGTAGAGCAAAAAGAAGAAACAGAGCCTGCAGCTGAAACGCCTAAAAAGGACGAAGAACCTGCAAAAGAAAACACTATAATATCAATGAAATATGCGATGAGATACCCTTTAACCAGACCAGACTTATCGCCCAAAAAACCTGCAGCAGTAGTAGAGCCAAAAGAAGAACCTAAAGCAGAAACACCAATACCTGCTGCTAAAACAGAAACTGTTGAGACAATGTCTGAAGTTGAAGAGATTCAACCAGCAATTGTCGAAGAACCCGTGCCAGTTATTAAAGCAGTATTGCCCAATACAACAGGCATTCATGATAAGCTGTGGCTTGAGCTCTTTCAATCTATAGAGTCCGACTCAGTTATGCAAGAATACTTACTTGGCGACGTGGCAGCCAAGGTTGGGGCAAACAATGAAGCAATAGAATATTTGAAAAACATACCTGTGTGTTCTGAATTTAAAAAGCCAGCAAATGAGACGCTTTATGAGGTCTATAGAAGAATGGGTAATGATATTGATGCGACACTGCTTTATGCTCAAATGTCTGCAGATTCATTGAAGATCGAGAGGGGCGATATCATGCAAACCCCTGTTAAATTATGGTTAGCACTTGTTTTAGCCTTGGGCTTGCTGGTCGTTGGTATTGTGATTACATTTTTGATTTTACAAGCCAAGAAGAACAAAGCGGATACAAGCATTTCTGACAAAGAGCTTGCTGTTCATAAAAAGAATTTGAAAAAAGCCTATGATAATAAGCGAGAAGCAAAAGATTTTGACTTTAGTGAAAAAGTTGTTCAGTCGAGCTCTGAGACAGACTATGATAATCCTCCATATGTAGCAGAAGAATTGACAGCAAAAGAAGAAATTGAGCTTAAGGAAGAAGAAGAGGATTTTATCAATATCGTTAAAAAAGATAAAACCGACGAATATGCCCCTGTTGAATCTGATGATGATGCCTTTGCAGATAATGAATATAAAAAGAAAATGATTTTGAAACTATATAATGACGGGTGGGCTATCGAAGAAATAGCAAAAGAATTGCAATTGTCTCAACGTGAAATAGAATTTATAATAAAAATGGCAGATTAGCCTGATAGGCATCTATGGATGAGAAAGAAAAGCCCAAGTTACAAATAAATCAAAAGCAATTAGACGAGTTATGTGTTTTTTTAAAACCAGGTATCGTCTTACCAGTAGCTATTGAAAAACAAATCTCAGCAAACTATTATGCTGTGCGAATTAAAAATGTCTTGCTGAACGCTTTTTCAGAGGTAGATTTGCGGAGTAAAGACGCATTTGTGAGAGTTATAGAAACAAAGCCTATTCCGCGGCTGCAACTCCTCTTTTCAGAGAAGAATAGTATGCTGACGATGCTTTCAGAACAAGAGCTGACGCTGGACTATGCAGAATATGTCTTGCTCAATGAGGCTTATCCATATTTGCCAAAAGGGAAAGAGCAGATTGAGCCTGAGCAAATGCAGGTGCTATTGGACTTATTGGCGGTTAAAACGCAGTTTCAAATTATACAGCTATCACTATTTTTTAACTCGAGCCTGAGCTTTATAGACTTGATGGAACTGTATAGCATGAAATACCTTAAGAAAGAATCTGGCAAAGTTAAGAGAAGCGTAGAGGGTGAGCTATTGAATGCCTTTAATGAGAGTATAGCCCATGCGGGGCTGAGGCTTGAACAATGGGAAATACCCGTGTCTGAGAATACTCTTTTATTGCCTGTTGAGACTGTCTTACAGGGGGATAATCTCTCGCGATTGAGTAGCTGTCTCTTTACCAAGAATTTTGGGCAGATTAATATTAATGGGCAAAAGAGTGCGGGTTGGACAGTAAATATTGATTTTGAGAATCAAATTTATCAGAGGAATTTTATAGAGGATTTCAATTCTTTAAAAAAGCGCTTAGATGGCTCAATTAAAGAAGAAATTAATCTAAAGCTCGGGGTGATGAGCGCTCAGCTGCCTGACAATATGGTCAGTTTATTTGATAAAACCATCAATAATTAAAGGTGAAAAGCAATGGAAAACACAGAGCAAGAGACTATCATTAATGAAGATAAAGATGAAATTGAAAGCCTTATTGGCGAGATTATTAATATCATTTTAGAAAAGGATAGGGAATTGTAAATGAAAAAGCATAAACCTATGATTAAGAGCCCCATTCTATTGAAGATAACTAAACTGTTTGAGGATTTTGACCAAGATAATAAAGAAATGCATTATATGGAGTTGTTTTCGATACTCAAAAATATAGTAAACTTTTCCTCTGCAAGCATTTATTTTTTAAACCAATATGAAAAGAAATTAGAGCTCATAGCCAGCTTTGGCAATGAAATAGATATGATAAAAGAGATAGAGTTTGACCTGGGTAAAGGCTTGTCAGCGTGGCTGGTGAAGGAACAGAGGAGTGTCTTGCTCAATAATATCAAGGGCAAAGAAGATGTTGAAAAGGAGCAGACTATCCGTTCTTTTATGAGTGTGCCCTTGAAAATAGAAAGCAATCTTTATGGATTAATCAATTTTGGGCATTATAAAGCTAATGCCTTTAAAAAATCTTCCATGTCTTTTATGCAAGTCATTGCACCATTTGTCGCTGCGATGCTGTCACAAAATCACTATATTGAAACTTTACGCATAAAGAATAATGAGATAATGGAGATAAATAAAGCGCTTAATGCTACGCAAAACAAGTTGCTTTTGATGCAAAATAAAGAGGCTGTGTCAGCAACAGTGGGTAGTCTCAATCATGAAATAAATAACCCATTGATGATCATTTCTGGTAATTTGCAGTTGCTAACAATCATGGAAAATGATGAAGAAAAGTTAAAAAGATTACGTGCAGCAGAAGATCAGATAGTGCGAATTAGTGATATATTAAAAAAATTATTGGAGCTTGAGTCCCCCCATTTTGAGAAGTATATTAAAGATAGCAGACGTGACAAAATACTAAAGATATGAAATTGAACAGGATATAGAAAAATGTATAATGAAGAAGAAAAGAACCTTATGGATAAAGCAAGAGAAGCTGCATCTCATGCCTATTCGCCATATTCGCACTTCAAGGTGGGTGCAGCGATTTTGACAGAAAAAGGCAATATCTATCAAGCAGCAAATATTGAAAATGCCTCGTATTCACTCACAATTTGTGCAGAGAGAAATGCCGCAACTCAAGCTGTGTATCATAATGATATTAATTTTAAGCTGATTGCTATTTTTGTCGATAGTGAAATAGCGTTCCCGCCATGTGGCGCTTGTAGACAGTTTTTAGCTGAGTTCGGAGATCAATGCGAAGTGATATATTTTAATAATAAAGAGAGCAATAAAGTGGCTTTACGAGAATTATTGCCACATTCATTTAGCTTAAAAAACAAAGAAAAAGAAGGAGTTTATGGAATCAGATAATTCTGGTGCGTGTAGTCAGTGTCCGCATTGCTGTGATGTGGACCGAGTAACAGTGTTGGGTTTGTGTAAAGCAAATAATCAAATAAAAATCAATACCTATTTGCTACATAAAGGGGAAGAACCCGTAATAAGTGGCGAAAATGGAAGCGGAACGATATTTTTTTCACATTGCAATTTGAAATGTGTATATTGCCAAAACTATAAGATCAGCGATTGGGGCTATGGCAAGTATTATAGCGTAGATGAGGTTGCTGAGATCATGCTAAGCTTGCAAAAAAATGGTGCACATAATATTAATTTAGTCTCACCAACTCATTATTCACTGCAAATCAAAGAGGCAATTATCTTGGCAAAGGAGAAGGGCTTGGATATTCCAATCGTCTGGAATTCTAACTCTTATGAGCGTGTTGAGACATTGCTTCAACTTGAGGGTTTAGTTGATATTTATTTGGCAGATTTTAAGTACTGGGATGATAATAATGCAATAAAGTATTCTGCCGCACCAAACTATGCAGAGCATGCAAAAAAAGCAATTTTGGAGATGTATAGGCAAGTGGGCAATTTAAAGATTGATGATGATACAGGGTTGGCATATCGCGGGCTATTGATCAGGCTTTTAGTCTTGCCACAAAATATAAATGGGATACAGTCTGTTCTCAATTGGATTTCTGAAGAAGTGGGCAATATGACTTATTTGAGCCTGATGTCGCAATATTACCCAACGCATCGTGCAGATGAATTCCCAGAAATAAATAGACCAATAACACGTGATGAATACGATTATGCTGTGCATTTTATGGAAGGTTTAGGCTTTGAAAATGGATTTACACAAGAGATGGGTATTACGCCAGAATGGACACCAAACTTTAAAGAATGAGAGGTAAAGCTACGTGGTAGATTTGTTTCAACAAGCAAAAGAGATAATTTTAGAAGCGGGCATAATTCTCCTAAATGCCTTTTCTGAAGAGAAGAAAGTCAGTACAAAGTCTAGCCATTATGACCTTGTAACGGAGACAGACAAGGGCATTGAGGCATTTTTGATTGAAAGATTAAAGACAATATGCCCTGGCTCAAAATTTCTGGCAGAAGAGAGTGATGCTCAACACAAAACTGCAGAAAAACTGTGGATAATTGATCCGATAGATGGCACAACAAACTTTGTGCATAAGTTTCCTTTTTCATGTATTTCTGTTGCTTATATGTTGCATGGTCAGCTGGAATATGGCTATGTTTACAATCCGATGATGAATGAGTTTTATACCGCACAAAGAGGCAAGGGCGCCTATCTCAATGATCATAAAATATGTGTAAGTGGCGAATCTGATTTTAGTAAGACCTTCTTAGCAACAGGCTTTTTTTATGATTTTACCAAGGCAAAAGTAGATAATGTAAGTGTTTTTCGCAGTATGTTAAGTCAAGTGCATGCTATACGCAGGGCGGGTAGCGCAGCGCTTGATTTATGTTATGTTGCGAAAGGTGTCTTTGATGGTTATTGGGAGTTTTATTTAAACCCCTGGGATGTATGCGCAGGGATATTAATTGTTCAAGAAGCAGGAGGGACAGTTACAGGCTCAGCGCAGAAAGAGTGGTCTTTTTCAGATGAATTAATTGTTGCAAGTAATGGAGCTATACATCAGGAACTTTTTAATCAAATTAACAGTATTACACAAAAGAAGTAAACTATGAAAAAGACTAAAATTGATAATCTGGACTTTCATTCTAATGCCTTTGGCTTTTATCAAAATATCTTTCAATTAAAAAACCTATATCGACAAGGTTGGCTATTTGCGGGCTTGGAAAAAGATAAGTGCGAAAGTGTGGCAGATCATACTTTCGCATTAGCAATGCTGTGTTTAAAATATCAAAGCGCTTTCCCTGAGACGCTTGAGACAGAGAAGATGCTGATCATGGCTTTGATTCATGATTTGCCAGAGTCGCTTGTGGGGGATATAATTCCTGCAGAGATGGTGAGTCAGGGTGATAAATTAGAATTGGAAATCAAAAGCCTTATTTATTTATTAAAGGATTATCAAAATAGTGAAAGTTTGTATAAGATTTGGCTTGAATTTGAGGCTGGTAGTAGTCCGACAGGAAGATATGTGAAACAAATGGACAAGATTGAAATGCTAATGCAAGCCTTAATTTACCAAAATGATCAAAATATGCAATTAGATAACTTTTTTATCACAACAAAAGCACAGATGAAAGATGATTTTTTTATCAAACTGTGGGAGTCACTTTTTGATGAATATATCAAGAAAAGAGGGTAAAATGTCAATCGTAACAAAGGGCGGAGATAAAGGCAAAACCAGCGCTTGGACAGGAGAAAGACTCGATAAAGACGATGTGAGAGTTGAAGCATATGGAACTGTAGATGAACTGGACTCGCATTTGGGCGAAGCAAAGCATTATGTTGGGTCCGAGCGGATGGTTGAGATTATAAATGATGTGCAAGCTGATTTACGGATTTTGATGGGCGACTTAGCCTCTATAAATAAAGAGCCTGCCCTGAAACAAGAACAAGTTGATAAAATCGCCAATTATGTCTATGAATTTGAGAAAAACGTGCAGTTGAACGGCTTTGTTTACCTGGGCAAAACTGCTCAATCAGCAAAGTTGGATATCTGTCGGACAATCGCCAGAAGAGCAGAGAGACGAATTATTAGTCTGCATAAGATAGCAGAAATTAATCCATTTGTGCTGCAATATATCAATAGACTTTCGGATTTGTGCTATATCATGGCACGTGAGTTGGATCGGGAATGATAATTGGGTCCTCGCATTCTTTTTTTAAACAACACACTACAACACACTTTTTAAAACACTTGCAATACTGTTCCATGAGACTCTATCACGACTGAGACATTCTTTTTTTAAACAACACACTGCAACACACTTTCTAAAGCACTTGCAATACTGTTCCATGAGACTCTATCATGACTGAGACATTCTTTTTTTAAACAACACACTACAACACACTTTTTAAAACACTTGCAATACTGTTCCATGAGACTCTATCACGACTGAGACATTCTTTTTTTAAACAACACACTGCAACACACTGTAACACACTTAGGTTTAAAGCCTTTGACAAACTGTTCCATGAGACTCTATCACGACTGAGACATTCTTTTTTTAAACAACA
>Ga0208195_1004621_pt1 | contig 10733 bp, 27 predicted proteins | sample AD_UKC077_MetaG_FD_184441 | JGI IMG/M metagenome (GOLD analysis project Ga0208195, IMG submission 184441) | Active sludge microbial communities of municipal wastewater-treating anaerobic digesters from USA - AD_UKC077_MetaG (SPAdes) (version 2) | ecosystem: Engineered > Bioreactor > Anaerobic >...
TGCTACTAATGCTAATGTTAATAGTATTTTTTTCATAGTACAAATATAAGGTAGTAATTCGAGTTGACCAAATTAATATATAAAAAATATGAAATACTTAAAAACATTTGAAGGATTAACAACATCAATAGTTGATAAAATAAAATCTGATATTAAAAATATGTGTGTTGAACTAACAGACATTGAATTTGATGTTGAGATTACTGATAATAAAGAAAAGTTACAGTGGTTGTACATGAAAGATAATGTTGGTAGATATGAGATTGATATTACAGTAACTAAAAGTCAACTAAGAGATGGTACATCATATAATAAGAGTTATAATTTCAGTGATATATATGAGTATATGGAAATGGTTACAGATTACTTAAAAGAATATCCCATTGAATTTTCTTATATGATTGATGGTATAAATTATAATGAAGTGGAATATAGTCATTTTATACAAAGAAGAATAGATAAGAATCATACATTTCATAAAGATGTACCAAAAATAAGTATATTTAGAATTAAAATTAAATTGGAGGATGAAACATCTAAATAGGTATAAAGTATTTGAAACTCTTAATAGTAGAGGTTCTAAATCTCTTACCAAATCTGAGGTAAGAGAAATGATTAATGTTAATTGTAAAGTTTGGCTTGATGGTAATGCTCATTCTACACTATTTAGAAGTCAAAAAGATATGGGTCCATTTGTTTATACTGATGCAAGAGGGACTTATAGAGGTTCTATTGAGAATATACAATTACATGTAGTATTAATGGATAATTTAGATTGCTGGAAAGAATATCCTAAGTATAGTGAAGGAATAATTGGATTGTCTGATGAATTACCAAGTTATGGTAATACTTTATATGAAATGGTTCCTTTTGATAATATTAAAATTGGTGTTTGTCCATCTGCTACAATATGGGAAAGTTTTTCTAAATATGGTTATGAGTTTGGACAATATATTTATGCCACTAGTGATTTTTTAGAATTATGTCATATAGATCCTGATAATTGGGAACAATTAGATGGTGGTACTATTGAAACAAGATTAAAAGAATTAGGTGTACCTGAAATTGAGAATTGTGATGGTTGTAAGTTTCTTGATATAATGTATAGAGAGTTAGGTGATGGAGATTACAATGGTGAAGATTGTTTTAACTTCATAAAAGATGAACTATTTAATCCTGAGAAAAGAGGCTTTAAATTACTTACTTATGATGATAATTTTGATGTTAGTTATGATAAACAAATATGGTGTAGTGGTCCAGTTGTATTGTTAGAACAGGAAAGTGCAGAAGAAGATTATACAAAAGAATGGTTTAAAGAATGAGATACTTAAAATATAATGAAGAGTTTAATGGAATGACTGATCCTAATTTAATAAAGTTAGTAGATGACCTTAGAAATTTTGCAAATGATAGTTTAGCTTATTTAATTGATGATGGGTTCTCGGTATCAGTTGGTAGAAAGTCATATAATCCCATAAAGGGTTATTTACCAGAATTTTCTATACTAAAGAAGAAAGGTGAAGTTGATGAATATAATACTATTAAAGTAGAAAAATTTACTTGGGAAGAAATTAAAGATGATTTTATTCCATTTATAGAGATGTGTAATGAGAAATATTTATTCATGAATGGTGCCATTTTTAACACATTTGGATTTCATCAAGTTCAGATTGATGATTTAATAAATGATAATTTAACACCTACCTTGTTAAAAGATTTAGTAAGTATAAGATTTTATATACAGGATTATAAAATAAGAAAGTAATTAATTATGGAAGTAATAAATGAACAAAATAAACAAAGATTAATTGAATATATTGAGTTAAATGACTTAGATTATATCCCAGTTGATAATGGAATAACAAGATTTCACATTTTATCAGAAGATAAAGTAACATTTACTATTTATAATAATGGAGACCAATTTATGGTAAGTAAATATGATGGTAAGAAAGATACTGGTAAACCAGGTGAACAACCATTTGAATACTATCAATTTAACACATTTTCAGAGGTTTTAGAGCAATTAAAGTTCTATGATGACAATTTGTACAAGGTTTACTGGCAACCTACCTTAGAAAGTATAGAAATAGGTTTTGATAAGAATAATCATATTGATGATTGGTATTCTAAATATATTAAAGATGAATTTTATACAGTGGAAGAAACATTTAATTATAAGTATATTGTTTATGAAAATAAAAACTATTCACCTGAGCTTATTTCACCATTTAATACATTACATGAGGTTAGTGATTTTAATTCAATGGAATTAACTAAAGTTGATAGATTATACTTTGAAATACATCCAGTTTCTTGTGCTAAGAAAAATGAATCTTATTATGTTAAATTACAATGTAATAATGAGGAAGTTCTAAAAGATTATATAAACTATTTTGTTTATAAAGAGAAAGGATTAAGAATGTTTATTGAAGGATTATTCAATGATATGAGTAAATTTTTATAATTTTCTTACTTCTTCAAGAGTTGTATAAACTACATTATCAGGTACACCTAATTCTCTTATAATACTTAATAGTTTAGTACTTGTTGTTTCTTTTACATCAATTCCTTCTTTATCTAAATAATTTTTAACAACATCAATCCATTTAGTACCCGATAGAGCAACATTTGAACTTTTAGTAAGTGCTTCATCTTGAAGTCTTTTTATCTCACGACTCATTTCTGTTGATTCAGACTCATTAAATTTCTTTAAGTATTTCATATTTTCAAATATAGTTTTTATTATATATTAAAAATAATATATAGATAATGAAATACTTAAAAATATTTGAAGATTACTTTGATAAAGAATCTTTATGGACTGAGCCAGAAGGTGATGAAATACTTAAAGCATTTGATGATGATGTAATTCAAGATGCGGAAAAAGAAGTAGAAGTTAAACCAACATTTAGAGCAAGTGGTGATACTACTGAAACAACATTTAGATTTAAAGTAAATAGTAAAAGTATATTAGTTCAACATTTAGAATATCCTCACAGAGATCCAATTATTATCATAAAGATAAATGGTTCATTTAGTGATATTGCAAAAGATAGTCCTTACAGGGAAGAAATCTTAAAAAGATGTCAGGAAACTATTGATTAGTCTTCAATGCTTATTGTTACTTGTTTAATTTCAAGATCTTCAATTTTGGCATATTCTCTTTTCTTAGAAGCTGATATTGTTGACCTAATTACTTCAATGAAACCAGGTTTAGTACTTTCAGTAACATAGTTTTCTAAGTCTTGTAGAACATAACCAACTTCATCATCTTCAAATATATTTGGAGTTGGAAATAGTATATAGTTTTGTAAAGTACCTGAGTACACAAATAGGTCTTCACCTTTTAATTTAATTACACTTCTTAACATAATGATTATATTATTCTATACCTAATTGTTTTAGTTTCTCTTCTCTTATTTGTTGTACATTATCAAATCTACCAGCCCAATAATTACCTGATACACCTCTATCATTTTTTACATAAACTTTTGAATTGTGGTCATGTTCAATTAGATAATATTTACCAACAGTTAGTCTGTATTTATTATCTTCACCTGCATCAATACAAAGTACATGTTGTCCTTTCTTAAACATTATCCTAATATCATTTTTAATTTTTCATTTCTTTCAATCATTGTTTGTATCTCTTTACAATAGAAAATAGTTTCACCAAAGTTTAAAGCAGGAACTCTTTTTATTGTACCTACTCTTTTATCTCTATTCCAACTATGTGGATTGTCTAATATTTCTACAGTTACAGACTTTACATTTTTTCTGATGATTTTTATTTTATCACCATATCTAAGTGGTGTAAGTGCATTAGGTAATTCTATTACTTGTCCAATTTCAACATTCTCTACAACAAGTTCAAATTTAGCAACCCTTTTTTGTTGTAGTAATAGATTATGTTTTATTTGTAATTCACTAATCTCAGTGTTTTTTAAAGCAATTAAGTCTAAGTTCTCTTTTAGTTTTCTATCTATTTCAAATATGTCCATATAAAATAATTTATACAAATATAAATAATATTTTTGAATAAACAAACTTTAATATATAGTTTTATGATTTGGTTAAAATTATTTGAAGCATTCAAACAGGAAAAAGTAAACAAACTATCAGGTGTAGCAGTTTTAGTAGATGATAATATTCTATTAGTATTACCAGATAAGTTCAAACATTCAAGAGTAAAATGGTCTTTACCTAAAGGACACATTGAAGGTAGAAACTCTTTAACATCTGCACTTAAAGAGCTTAAAGAAGAAGCTGGTATTAAATTGGACAGACGTTATGATTATAAATTTATAGTAAACTATAGAAAGAGTGGTATTACTAAAGAGTTAGAAGTTTTTGTTTATCATAAGACAAGGGAGGATTTTGCAAAGTATTTAAAACCTAATAGTTTAGTATTGAGAAATAAAACTATGAAAAGAGTTTTAGGTGAAGAGGAAATTTATAATATTAAATTTTTCCCATTGAATAAAGCAAGAAAAAGAATGGAGTCTATTCAAAGACAAGTAATTGACCACTTAATAGAGGAAGAAGATATTGATTTAGTTGAACCATTTGATGATATTAATCCAGAATTTGATTAATCTTCTTATCTCTTACTTCAATAGTTCTAAGATTTTCATAGTATTCATTTAGGTGTTTAAAACCTAATTCATTCAGTAGTTCTCTTTGATGTGTATAGAAATCATCTTTAGGTTGTATTTTCAATGAATCACAGAAATCTCTGTAATCATCCCAATCATCATAATATTTAGTTCTTGAATCTCCCATACATATTATATGGGAGATTTTCATTTAGTTTATGACCATCTACATTCATCACAGATTCCCTTTTCTTCACCAGATGGAGCACCACAACTTCCACATAAACCATCTTCAACCCATTTAAGGTGTTTATCTTTCCACTCTTGAGTATAAGGTTTCATACCATCAGGATCCAATTTAACTTCTTCTGACTTTTTAGTTGACTTTCTTCTTTTACTTTTTCTATGTGCTGCTGCAATTGCACCACTATAAATTATTAATGCCATATCTTTTCTACTATTTTTGGTGATAATAAAATTCCTAAAATTATCCAAACCATCCAGGTTAAGACTGCAAAGAATTTACTTTCATCAGGAACTATAAATAATATTGGTACTAGTATGGTTGACCATAAACAAACTACAATGCTCATTCTTTCATATCCTTTTTGTAACTTCTTTTGAAAGTCTTTATCATTTTCTAAATTATTCATCTAATATTTTTTTTAATTTTAATTCTCTTTTATCCTCAACTGATAAGTCAATATAAACCCAACCATCAATTACATCAACCTTTTTTCTTGTTGTGCCTTTTATACCTCTATTAACTTTCACATCTACTGCAAGTCCACCATTTTTAAAATCAGTAGGTGCATTCCAATCAAAAGTTATTGGTCTAATTATTTCAACATTAAAACCTGACCAAGTAGCTTTGTACTGACCATCTTTTACATTTATTTGATTAGTTGATTTTGTCATTAGTGCCTTTGTTTTAGTTTAAATTCTTTATACTCTGGATATTTAGTTATAAATTCTTCAATTGCTAATTCTTTATTCTTTGCAATTACCCAACCTGGAAGTTCTATTTCCTTATCATTTTCTATTACAAATGCTTTGTATAGTTTTGTTTTTATTCCTGGAGATTTCTTCATGATAATATTGAATCTATTTTATTTTCTCTTACTAAGTCTGTTGGAATATTACCCGAATTGATTAGTTTAAATCTTTCATCAAGATATAAGTATTCATCAATTAGTTTTAAAAAGTAGTCTAATAGTTTATCACAATTCCAAAATCCATTTCTACCATGGCTTCTACGTGAATCTATCATCATAAGTTTATCATCATCTTTTCTAAACTTCATTGTTACATAGTCTTCAAAGATATTTATATCAACATAAAGATCATAAGTAACATCAACAAGAAACATCAAACCACTTGTACTTGTTTTACCTTTATAAAATTCAGGTTTTTTTCTTTCAAGTTTTCTATAGTCTCTACGTTCTGTTTTTTTACCCCATCTATTTTTTAGTGATGTGTAAACTAATTTATCTAATTCTTCAAATGTCATATTTCTAATAGTGATAATTTCCACTCTCTTAAAAGAGTTTTATTGTTTATAATTTTTTCAAGGTCTCTATTTATTCTATAATGTCTATCATAAATATCAGTATTTATTCTGAATGATGGTATTTTGTCTATAACCCATTTTGCTTTTTCTACTTCATTTTTATATAAATTACCAAATGTAGATAGCTGTGATATTTTTATATAAGCTTGAGATTCTGCATTCTCTAATCCCCATGTTTGGTTACCATCAATAAATTTATCACCTTTATAGATTTCATATTCAGTGATTTCTTTATACTTATCTGATTTGTAAGGATGTGAATATTCTATTCTATAACCAGAGTGTGGCATAATCATTCTACAATATTTCATCCATTGTTGTTTCCATTCAGTATTAGGAAGTTCTTTCCCAATACTAAATACAATACCATCATTTAAGAATGAAGTGATATCCATTGCATTTGAGAAGAAACTATTTACTAGTTGATTTGATATATGTTCATTACCTATTACAAAGCTCATAAGAAGTGCAATAAGTACAGCTGCCATACATACAAAATATACTGATAAGAAAATTGCAGTACCAATGTCCATTCCTTCTCCAGGTGGTGTTAATGCTAAAAACATATTATTTAATTTTAAGTTGATTACAAATATAAGGATTAATATTTAATTTTTTATATATAGTTTATGAAATATTTAAAAAAGTTTAATGAATCAAAACTTGGTGATGAATTGGAAGAGTTTTGTAAAGAGTATTTGGCTTATCTAACAGATGGAAAGTTTGAATGTTATGTTAATAGTAATGATGTTAATACTCATATAACTATACTTGATAGAGATTATAATGATATAAATTTTCCAGGTAGAGGTAGAAGATTTTACTGGAATGAAATAGAAGATGATTTTATTCCATTCTTACAAATATTATCTGAAAGATATGTAATTGCATATAGTAATGTTGGTTTTGATAGTTATGAACCACAAATTGCACCTAATCAATTTAATAAAGTTTTTTCTGTAAAAGATGTAATAGATGGTAAAGTTCCTGAGTATGCTTCTTGTACTGGTGTTAGTTTACAGATAAATAGAAAGATAGGCATTTCTGATATTAGGTAATACCAAGTTGAGTTAATTTACTATCTCTCTGATGTAAAATAAACATTGGCTTGATTACTTTATCATAATTAAATGATAAATCTTCTAATCCTATTTTAGGATTATTTTGAATAACTTTTATAGACCATTCTTTTAGTTCTTCAACTATTGGTTCATATTCAAATAATTGTGAAGTATGATATTTTCCAAACTTTTCTTTTAAAATAAAAAATACATTACCTCCTTGAATATTATAAAATCTATATTCATTATCTATTGCAGTATCTATTGAAAAAAATTTCATTCTATTATTTGATTTATTTTAGCTTCTCTAAATATTGATTTAAACTTTTGAATGTTTCTATCACCTGTTATTGATTTTGGTTCATAGCAATAAAGTGTATCACCTTCAAAACCATACCATCTTACTTGTCCATCTTCCAATACTATTTTTAATTCATTGTTGGATAGTTCAGCAAACATTACATCTGATGAAGGGTAGTACTCTTCTATAATTTCTTTTAGATTATTTACCATATAAATTATCATTTGGACTATCAGTATTACCTGATTTATACATAGCTGGATTAGATAATTCAAATTCTGTTCTATCACCTTTGTTTAATGAAAAGTAAACAGGTACTTTAACTTCTACTCTAATAACTTTTTGAGTAATGTCTTCTTTCATATAAATTATATACTTTGGATCAGTATGTGATTTATAACCAGATGTTGGTAATTCATATCCTTTATCAACAACAACACCTTTATATTTTGTAGTTGCCAATTGATCATCATAAAATGCTTTACCTAAAAATAGTAATAAACAAGCAGCTATTATTGCTAAAAAAATTGGGAACTTCTCTCTTATTAACTGTATCATATATTTTAATTTAAAATTTCATTTATTTTTTGTTCTCTAATCATTGATTTTAATTCTTTTGGTTCAAAACTTGTAATCTCACCAGTATCAACATTAGTCCATTTAACAGTTATTTTATTGTTATTGTATTGATTTGCTATATTACATCTAAAAAATTGGTGAGGTCCAAGATGTTTAATAAGTGCATCACGATCAGTCACTATAATCATAGTTTCATTTTCACCTCTTGCTCTTACTAATTTGGCACCAGCATTTACTGTCATTGCTCTATAACCACCAACACCAATAACTTTACCAGGGTAAATTGGTTCTAATAAATCAACTACATCACCAACACCATGTGCACCAACTTTAACTAAGTTGATAATATTCTCTCTAATGCCTAATAAATTGGCTTTATTTGACTCCAGATAAATCTTCTGTGATAAGTTAGATATAAGTAACCAATCTGGATTATCTTTCTTTATTTCTTCTTTAATTAAGTCTATCATATGTGTGCTATTCCATTAATAAGTGGTACAAATATATTGTTATTTAAAAACAATAGTATAAAATAAATTCTTGGTACTTTTTTTCTAACCTTTCTAACTGCATTGTTTACTGCTCGGTATTCACTTAAACCAGTGTAAACTACTCTGGAAAGAGATTGAGAGTGTGCAACACATTCATCAAATAGTTGTTCTTGTCTATCAGACAATTTATTAAATAGTTTTATTGTTTTAAACATATTAAACAGTACATAATAAGATGAATACTAACCAACCCCAACCATCCAAGTCATTTGCAGCAAGTATAACTATACCTGCAACCAGTGCTATTTGAAACAAAGTTTTATTTCTTTCTCTAGCTAATTTATCATAATTAAAATTTTTATTTCCCATAGTAATATTTTATAGTTACAAATATATGAATAGTTTTTTTATAAAACAAAAAAAGGTGTAGATTTCTCTACACCTTTTTTAACTTTTTTATATTTTATTATTTTATTGGAGTCACAGGACTTGCATTTCCAAAGATGATTGAGATATTTTTATTATCTTTAATCAATTCAACTTTTTCTTTTTCAATCTCTAATTGTCTTAGTTGTAAATACTCTGGAGTAGTCATACCCATTTCAGTTCTATAAGCTTTATCTGCATCTGCTTTATTAATCTCTGCTTGTTTTCTTGCAGCCTCAGCATTAGCTCTTGATGCTTGTGTCAAGATACTTTGGTTTTGTGCAGCAGTATTTTTAGTCTCTGTTAATACTTCTTGTGGTGGAGTAATTGCACCAATAGATACTTGTAATACATCAACAGGTAAGTTTAATTTTTTTGCATATTCTGAAATCTCTGCAAAAATATCTTTCTCTAACTTAGCAGAAATCTCTCTCTTACTTGCTAACTCTAACATTTTAAATTGTGATGCTCTATCTCTTACTAATGTTCTAAATGTTGCTTGTAATGAATGTTCATACCATTTCTCACCAAATTTTGAATATAAAGTAGGTGTTGAACCTTGTCTTACTTGAACTTTTAAGTAAGCACTAAAAGAAACTGGAGTATTATCAGAAGGAATCATATTTACAAAATCTTCTGTAATTGTAATTGGAGTTAATACAAACTCAAAGTGGTCAGTTGTCATTGATACCCAGGTAGAACCTGTTGATACTGGAGATTCATCTACACCACCATGTCCAAAGAACATTGGTTTATAAACTAATACACTTTCTTGTCCTGCATCAGGAGATACTCGGTAACAAGAAGTTAAACATGTAAGCATAAGTAATGCTAAAAAAGAAAATCTTAAAAATTTTGTCATAATTTGTTTTTTTATTTGTTATTTTTTGTTGAGTACAAAGATAGGTGATTTTTATAAACCACCAAAGTTATTTTAAAATATTTTTTAATTTATAATCTCTTACTATTTGAATACAATCTTTGTGTTCTGAATCCAATATGTAAAGTTGTTCTGATATATCATAGAAGTAAACTAATATGATACCATTAATTCTGAAAGTGGTTAGGTCACTAAGTATTGGTAATTCTTTTTTTCTTAAATAAGGATTTATATCAAGTAATGAATTACCTTTGCATACTTTATCAATTATTTCCCAACTTTCAGTTCTATCAATAAGACCTGGTCTACTTATATCATCAGTATATTTTACAAGGTAAGTCATTACTTAACTTCTTCAAATTTTTTATAGAAGTCACCTTGTGTGAACCACTGAGTACAGTTAATACCATCTTCGGTTAATTTGGTTCTTGTAACACAGAAACTATTGATAGTTTTATCTATAACAGTTTCAATTTTTCCAGTTTGTTTATCTCTTACTTTCATATTTTTATTTTTGTACGGGAGGTAGGGCTCGAACCTACGACCATCCTGGTCAGAAATATAACATTACAACATTATATTTCCTAGCAAGCTGAACTACCACTGTTCTACTCCCGTTTATTTTTTATCCATCTTAACCAAATACATGTTGTATGGATTAATAACCAAGTTATTAATCTTTGTTTCATATACCTAAGTCATTTAATTTTTTCTCTCTTGTATCTTGTAAAGAAACATATTTTGGATCAAACCAATTATCTGTTAAACCTTTAGCATATGTTCCTTTATTGATATGTCTTTTCATACCATTAAAGTGTAAAATAACT
>Ga0208195_1004628_pt1 | contig 10713 bp, 10 predicted proteins | sample AD_UKC077_MetaG_FD_184441 | JGI IMG/M metagenome (GOLD analysis project Ga0208195, IMG submission 184441) | Active sludge microbial communities of municipal wastewater-treating anaerobic digesters from USA - AD_UKC077_MetaG (SPAdes) (version 2) | ecosystem: Engineered > Bioreactor > Anaerobic >...
TGCTCAGCCATGAAGTCCGTTATGCGATTAGCAATACCGCCAAACTCTTCAAGACCACTTCTTATGGTCTGTTCATTAAGGGGCGGTAGAATATTTTCTTGTATTGGCATCGTTTCTCCTTATTTATGAAGATTTACTTTAATCTTTTTCTTCATATCATTAACTGACTGAATATAGACAGGCTTATATCTTAAGATTCCTGAATCATAGAAATCTTGCAACTTTTGGTAATCGTCCTTATTGCCATATACCAACAGCGTACCATCAGCTTCGTTAACTGTGTACTTTTCAGCTAACTTTACAGCTTCGCCTGCAGACTCGAGACTGAATACCGGTGGATTTGTTTTTGTTTTCGTTTTCTGATTATAATATAAACTGGGAGGAACCTTTAAATAAACACCGAGTGCATCTACCGGTGAAGAATTAGTTCCAAATTTTGTTGCTACTGACGGTTGTTTAGTCGTAAGTGAAGGAAACGCATTTCCTACACCATTCCCACCAACGCTAGCAGAATATAGGTTTACAAGTTCTTGCTGAGCTTGGTCTGTAAGATGTTTGTTAAAGATAATATTGTTTCTTTCTATGGCGCCTTGAGTCTCAAGTGACTGCAGTTGATTCTTACCTCGTAATGCTTCCACGGCAAGAGCATTGCTTCCTTGCAGTCTCGCAATCTCTTTGTCTACATCTGCCTGAAGCTTTGCGAGGGCAAGCGCATTCTGTCTATCCTTCTCGCTTTCAGATTGAGTTACCTGAGTTCCATATAAGCTCATCATGTTACCTAATTTTGAACCGAGTAAGCCCCCCAATAGATTTATTCCACCCATTACATTCCCGTAACTGGTATTCAGTTGGTTTCCCAACATGCTAGTAAGTTCTGCCTGTTCTCGTTCCAAATCAGCTCTTATCTGATTATAACGATCGGCAGTCTGACTAAGTGTTTCCCAAAATCCTGGCATCTTTCCTCCTTACTAAAGTCCTAAAAGATTTAGAAGACCAGTTGGAGACTGTGTTCCGAAAAGCAATGCCGGAGACGCTCCAACAAGATTTCCGAAAAGTCCACCAAAGAATCCTGACTGATTTTGGCTTCTCTGCATTTGCATTGCAGCATCTGCCTGCATCTTCTGTAGTTGATAATTCAAAGCCGATTGTGAACCTTGCATTGCCGCAGTATTCTGAGCTGCAGCATTGGCAAGATTTCCCTGAAGACTGTATCCCAATAATCCAGTACCAGTCTGATACGCATTGTTGAGATAACTATTGTATGCTTGACGAGTCCCTTCCAGATTACTGGCGAGAGAAGACTGAAGCTGACCTGTAGCAAAAGGATTCTGACCAGCTGCCTGCATACGCATGCTGTTCAAGTATTGCTGAGCGGCAGCGTCTACACCAACTTTCTTCAGGTCATTATACATACCTCTATTACGAGAACTATATGGATCAAGAAACTCTTCTCCCAGTGCAGTATATCTACTCGTATCAACCGAGTAAGTCTTTGGTGTATATGCCTGTGTCAGCTGTTGCGGAGTCATATCATACCCCTTCAACCTACTCTGCCCGAAAAGTGCATTTCCAAGCCATGACATTATTTCACCTTCCTTATCCAATCAAACGGGATATTCAAGCGAGCCCAACCATCTGGAAACCTTGCTTCAAGATACAACTTCGTCTCACCTTCACTCTTCGTCTGAGTAAAACGAATATTGCTTGTTTCCGGTTTCTCAACATTGATGTCGCCAGTTCCAACGGATTGGAGTTTTTTATCTAGTTCATCGATCTTATTCCAGATTCGATGAAGTTCTTTGTTCATCTCTTCGAACGAATCGAGAGCCCTATAGGAACTTATTCGTTTCAAATTTCCTCCTTCGTTACAAAAGAACGAATTACATAACGTATTACCGAAATCGGTTCTTGCGATTCAATCCTTATATGAAACACAGACTTCTGTACTGGATTGCCATAGTATTCAGATGCCTTTTCGTTGTCAATATATATCTTCGATTGTACTCGTGTATTTCCATTATAGGTCTGAATATCATATATCTGCTTTTTATTCTTAATCCCGAAATCGGTAACATAATCAAGTTCCATTGTGCGAACTCTTGATGTATAAGTAGAAACATCGCTTCCAAAAAGTTTCTGAGAAATTGCATAGGTGGTAAGATAACGACCATTGTTATAGGATATTGTTCTTACCAAGATTCCTGGAATTGTCGACACAGCTTTTGTCTCTGGAGGAATAATTATCGGAGGAAGAATTGGAATAGACGGCGATTCCAATGTTTCAATATCAGTAGAAACTGTGATTACAGCATAGCCATCTTCAGTTGAATAGACTCCTTTCAGATAGGAAACGTCATACGCATCAGGCGTTTCAATCATATAAGTAGCCCATCTTCCAGTGCTGATTCCATACAAGAATACTATGATTTGCTGAAATTTTCCTGGAGCATCTACTGTCTCACCAATCACTGCGACAGCATTTCGATCCTGAATATATTCCACATACACATGACCAGTAAGCCATTTGAAAGAAGGAAACGCTGTTCCCTCGGCACTCAATTGAGAATAGTTGTTTTCTTTCATTGCTTCACCAATTGGAACTACTTTGTTTCCATCTACAAGATAGAGATTGCCGTTGAAGTAGACAAAAATACCAGTTTCAGTAGCAACCACATGACTACGCTGAAGAGCACCACAAGACTTACTCGTATATTCAATAGCAAGAGTATCGGCATTGATGATAGAATACTCTTCCTTCCCGAAGGCATATATTCTTCCATTGTAAGGAATGAGAACATTCGGAACAAATCCAAGAACACAGTATTCTTCTTGATAGTTAAATATAGATGGTTGATAAGGTAAACTACGAAGCACAAGATTATCGGTATTGACATTAACCTTTGGATCAAGAGGAAAATAGACATTTCCTGCGTAGATTATACCATTGTACACACATTGGCAGTTTCTTCTTACGCTTACATTATTTACCGTCTCCGAGTATCCAGCGTCAATATTGAAAGAAGCATAGCGTGTTCCATTATCATGTATAGTTGCTTTATAGAGACCAGTATCTGAATCAAAAGTAAAATTATCATAATTAAGTTCTTTTTCACCAACTAAGCGATATAACTCCTGTTCAACGCCATTCAGCATTTCTACGGCATATAAACGAACTGCTGTAATTCGGCGAGAAACTAAGTGCAACATTGCAATATTTATATTCAAATCTGCTTCAATATTCCAAGTTCCAGTTCCGGGAACAGTATGATCCCAAACGACGTCTGAAAGTGGAGAAATACTAATTCCATCGTAGACAAAAGCTATGCGGTAACGAACGCTAGTTCCATGTTCAAATCCAGTTCCTATCGTATCACGAAAAGTTAGAATATCTTCTTGAAAATGTAATTCACCAACATAAGACAAATCCACATTTGGTGGATCAAGTTCTTCAACATTGTAGAGCACTATATTATTAGCAAAAGCAAAAGCTATTGTTTCATGAATAAGATCAAAGACTTTGTATTTCTCTGTTGTTTGTCCTTCTTCAATAGACGTTCCTTCTTTGGTGATCTCACCAACCAATAATGGAACATAGAACAAAGCAGAATTAGTAGCATTAGAATATTGCACATCTGCTGGACTGAAGTATACTAAATTGTTTTTAGATGGTGTAAGAATTGATTTACTCTCGTTGGCAAGAAGTGAATAATGAGTACGCTGCTCTTTGTGGCTTCCAGGAAAAGAAGATAAATCCGAAGCGAAAACAGCAAATCTCGCACTTCCGTCAGATTCAACTTCAGGATTATTAAAGAACTTTGTGAGATGAAAATATCTTCGGTAGTGAGTTGATCCAAGAAGAATATCAAAGAATTCGTAATCCCAGACATTCACAGGTTCTTGCCCATTCCAACAATAATAAATATCTTGTGCTCTTACATCTGAATTAAAATATACATCTTCTTCTCCCTCATATAACGTATTAGGTGTAAGTGGCATAGCCCATATTATATTCGAATTTGCATAGCTTTGGCTATAAGAATCAAAAGTACTTATGTGTTGAAAGTATGCCATACCACATCCATAATGTGGTCTACTGTAATGTCTTATATCCTGAGACAGCGATTCAAATTCACAACCCAAATGCGAATTTAGCCACGTTTTTGCTTTGCAGGCAATTTCATAACCAACTATATTGTTTACATAATCTAATATAGTTAATGAGCCAATTAGATGAGCATTACTATGTATATCACCATTGTCTACGTAAGCGAATCCACAATATCCTGGAGAGTATATTTTAGTTACTTGCGAAATACCTGTAATATAATCTACATATTCATCATCGTTACTTACATCACGCAAATATAGTTCATTTAATTTCAAATACAAGTCCAAGAACCCACACTCTGTATCTATCGAACTATTTGCTCCGTTAGTATTCGAGACCGGCTCACTATTAGCAAATGCTTCATAAGGAATTCTCAAATAGCCAGCTTCTTCACCATTTGGACGATATTCATATCCATTTTCATTCCATCCTAATTTATAACCAGAACTTGTTATGAAATGTTGAGTTTGTACCCAATAACAATAACAGTCAATCTTCCTATACGGCATAAATGGAAGCTTGCTTCGATTCAAAGTATTTTCGGCACAAGATACTGTTATCTCTGGTTGATTATAAACGAATAAGTTTTTGCTGAAGGAGAAGAGCATGTCTTCTTCCGTTGCAAGAGAATTGAGATAAACATTGTCTCCCATGTTATATGCCAAGAATACATAGTCTTTTGAAACTGCTATAGAATCTAATTTACTTCCTACTGGATTGTTTGTTTCCATCACTTTTACATGAGCAAGAATATCATCGCTTCCTGCGCTAATTGACAATAGTTCTTCTGGATAAACACCATAAACACCGTTTTTTTGAAATACCGAACTCAGATTAAGTTTTGATATAAATAAGGAGCTTCCCTTATAATAGGCAAAATATATATGCACAGGATACCATATATTCCCTATCTCTACTTTATCGTAACTCCACGCCAAGGGCAACGATGGAGCAAGAGGAAAAGAGCTATATGTTATATTCTCTTGTATATCATATAAATACAAATTACCAAAACCGTACTGAGCATAGAGAATATATCTTTCGTTGATTGGAACAGCAAACTGAATATTTTCCTGAGTTGAATAACCATACTTGGAAGAAATCACATCTTCTTCGAAAATTATATCATTTCTATCAACTCCGATAAGGTCTCCTTTGGAATATCCATACCGCAGGTACTTCGCATGCCCACTGTCTTGAATAATGCTCATCTGGCGTCCAATAACGTCCATACAGGGACGATCTCCAGTTGGAGGACTAATGGTACCAACCCGAACTCCATCTACGTATACGTGCCCATTTATATCTTCAGAAACGGCAATATCTTTTCCTTCAACGAATAAGTTCTTTTGCTGTATGTATGCGGTTCCAACTGCTTTGTCTTTGTTCTCCGGTACTGCCGTATTCAGTGAACCATCGACTCTTGCATTCCAAAAAGACACAGCTCCGCCAGGAGCATCTGGTATCGCCGGAGCTGCGCCATTGAATGAGTTGAAAGGGACTATTTCTTTTGGCATTAGAATATTCTCTTTGGTATTTCTCTTCGTTGTTCTTTAGCTGGTTCATCAACTACGCTTGTAAGTGGAAGTGGGAATCTGTTCTTCGTGAAGTTAATCGTTCCAGTATCGATTACTATACATTGGAAAGAAGCTGCTCCTTTGTCTTCGCCATTCGGATATTCCAGAGTATTGAATCCATAGATAACTACTTCAAACTCAGCAGATACTATATCGCTATTTTCACTTTCTGCAATATGCTGCATTCTCCAAAAAGGAAGCGAAACAATGAAAATTCCATTTCCTATATTTCTACAGTAAGTTGGACTATAGAGTAGAAAATATTGCATATTTATATCAAACACTTGATCAATGTTCCCTTTGGAAAATACGATAAAATCTCTTTCTAGTTCATTTGCAAGAACACAGTGAAGTAAGACGGCTACATTGAAATCGGTTAAGTCGACTCCAGCCATCTCAGCATCGGTAATCTCATAGACATAGTTTCCAGTAGATGAGACGAATTCATTGAGGGTGCGTGCCATTATTCTGGCTCCTCTTCAAGAACTACATCAACCACAATTGAAGTGTCATCTGTTGCAGTTGCTTTGTAGTCTCCTACCCAACTACGTCCACCACTTTTAAGTGTTTCTGGATTGTAAATGACATCTAGGTTATAGATTGTTATGGATTCATATCCAGCAACAGGCTTCTTAAATTTTGCATTTGCTACACCTCCCCGGTGATTAGTAAGATATGCCATTCCTGTTGGAGCAATGTGCGCATCAACAATGTTCCCAACATAAACAATGGGAGAAATTATTATATCTTCTGCACTGTCAATATCCTTCAAGGAAACACCAAAACTTTCTGTAATATAATCACCGGGTTGTGAAACATTCGGAGCAGGACTTAAACATAGATAATTAGAGTAACCACCACCGATTCCTCCAGCATGACTAGTAGCATTATTGTAAGCATCTATTTCGCTCTGAGTTGGTGAATATAATTTCGTAAGCTTTTCTCTATTCTTAGAATTAATTACCGGATTTATTCTATCTGTCGTACTCCAACAATTAGGACCTGTGCCGCTTGACCATTGACTGTTTATGCTTTCTGAACTCTGTATTCTACCTTTATGTATATATACTTTACACCACATTCCAGTATAGGCATCTTTATATGAAAGTTCATAACCTAAATTCAGATTTTGAAAAATATCATTCAAAATATTATTACTTGAAAATGTTGTCTGAGGTGCTGCTGTTCCTACCGGTATTCCATCTATAAATACTATATTAAATTGAAACGGTGCAATATAAATTACATTAAATGTATTACCAAGAAACACTTCATCCCATGAAGTAGGAAGAAATGGAGTTTCCATAGCACTAAGAGATGGTAGATTCGTAAATAGCTGATATTGTAAATCTCTTGCAATATACAGTGTTCTCATATCAACACTTTGCGTTCCACCTGGCTCAATAAACTCAAGTTTTAATTGATTTATAACCGGTATCTTATAATCTCTACAATAGTGATAGAAATAATTACTTAGGGGTTCTATGTTCGTCAAATCCATAACATGAGAAGAACCAACTGTAATCTCTCTTTCTATCTCTCTAGTATAATCGTTGATATATGCATTCATTGTTACTGTGTCTGACATTATTTGTCTCCTTGTATTTTCTCAATCAGGATTTCTATCCTGCTTCTGTTTGTATAGATTACCTGCTTCAGTAATCCGTTTATGTAGATTAAGAATCTTTGGAACGCTTCGTAGATTACGGTAAGCGCCCGAATACCTATTTTTTTAAGAAGCGAGTAAGTTTGCTTGTGCAGTATACCGATACTATATCTACGTGTTAGATTGAAACTCTTCTTCCAACTTATACTTCTGGGCTGTATACCAAAGACCTTCAACTTACTCGCTTGCTTGCACATTGTTATCTTTTTCTGGAAAGAAACAGAAATATCTCTAAACCTTTTTCCCATCTCTTTCTTCTCTTGGTGTCCAAGGTTCAGTGGTACACGAAGACCAACAGATGTAGGAATCGCAGTTGCAATCTGAACTTCAGAATGCTTCGGCAATTCTTCTTTCTGCGGAACATTGGAAATCGGAATCGCAAACTTGTTGTGAGCAAAGATAAGTGTCTTTCCGAGTGGTTCTCTTCTCAACATCAGAAGTATACCTGTGTAATTGTCGCAGGAGAATTCCCGCTATTATATTTCGTTTTAACTGCCTGAAAAGCACCAGAGAACTTATTCGCATATAATTCAACAGTTCCAGGCTCCATAGGAAAGATTCCAGCCAACTCTGTAATCATCAAATAGAGTGCACATAGCTGAACTTCGGTATCTTCTACTCCAGGAATCATTTCATTCCATTCTTCAATAATATTCGGATTACTTTCAATATCATCATCAGTTGGAAACGACAATTTTATAGCTTTACTTATGCGTACCCAATATTCTATTTCCAATTTATGATTTCCTATGGTCGCATCCGTGATAAGTTCTTTATTGGAATCGTATATCAGTAGTTTTCTGTGTCTCACTTCCCAGAAAATATCGTCTCCTGAAGCATCTTTCACACTGTCTATCTTGACTATATCCAATTTCATGAAGTTATTGAGGTCTTCATATTGATTTACAATTTTCGGTTTAAGAATTTGAGTCTGTAATCTTACTTCCCTGGAAATCTTCTCAAAAGCGATATTATAGAATTGCACAAAAGCTTTTGCCGTAAGCTCCGGTACAATCAACTGAGCGAGTGCAAGTAATTCACCATTTTTCATTGTACTCCTCCTGGTGCTTGTGATAGAACACCAAACCAGTCATAGTATTCCTGTCTCAAGTTTCTTATCCGTTGAAGAATATTCACAACATTCTCCATCGTTACCCGAAGCTTATCCGAAGCAGTAGCTTGTTCGCTTATAATTGTTTGAATTTTCTGCAGCTCTGCTGAAGCGAGTTCCACATCGTCTTTGTTGAGTCGCTTCTCCACATTTGAATAATCATAAGGTATCTTATCTGTAATCATCTTATTCACGAGGAGGGAAACATAGGCATTAAATACTTTATTGAGCTCAAATATAGAACAATACAGTGCCAATGGATACTTATAGCGGTCATGCCAAATAAGTTTCCCACCACCTTCAATCCCATATTTCACAATCTCTGCACAATAGCGTCCTGTATCTTCAGCTCCTGCCGGGATTGGTGGATATGCGAATAAGTTTTTGCCTTCCAACCAATAGTAGTGCTTCCCATACGAACCATCATTCAGCAGCGAATATGGATTCATTATCTGTTCCGGATTATCTACTCGGATTGCCAATTTTGGAATCTTGCCTCTCACATAGTAGACCTTTATCTCTTCATTATCTGCCGGAACATACTGAAGCATAGTAGAAAAGCTGGAGACACCAGTAGCAGAGCTGGAGGAACGAGTGAGGATTACTGGCGTCTCCAATACCTTCAGTGCTTTCGGATTGACAATCCCAATACGATTGACTATATCTTCCATGCCAGACATAAGAACATTATCTTCTATGATAATATCCTTCGTTCCAAGAATGGAATTCACATAGTCCTGAATATCAATCCGATTCAGTATCATTATTCTTTCACCGCATATCGAATTACTGCATTTCCAGTTGCAGCAGGAGTAAGAGTGATTGCAATGCGATAGAAGGGCGCTTTGATATTTCTTACATCAAGAGATATTCCACATCCAGTTGTTGCAGCGGAAATAGCTGGATTTGTTCCGGTTACCATATCCGACCAATGCGTCCCATCTACTGAAATCTGCAACTTTATCGTGTTTGCAGTTACTGTTATATTCTGGGTTGTCTCAGTAATTGCAGCGGGAAGAACAACATTCCCCTGAAAACTGGCAAGCGCAGAAGAATATATCGTCTGAGCATCCGTACCAGTAAAGTCAAGTGTTTCTTCGTAAGTTTTCCATCCAGTGTATTTTTCTTCGTAAGTTTTCCATCTAGTGTATTGTGTTCCAGTTACATCTGACCAAGCCATCTTTCCTCCTTATGCATTCCACTTCAACACAGCATGTGTCTCAGGAAGCGTAATTTGCATTCCAGCTTCAGTTATAATCTGATCAATACGACCGTCAATATCTGGAGCCTGAACATTGGTTTGATAGAAGGTATCACGGCTGATACCATTTCCGACAAGTGGACGATATGCAACCTGACCCAAATCGATTACCAAACAGTAGTCTTCCCACTGTTCCCTCAGTAGAGGATTGGCAACGAAATTGAAGTCGCCAAAGACACAACTTACTCGAGTAAGGTTGAAACCAAATTGAGATTTGACATTTTGAATATCCAACTGAGCGGAACCACCAGCAAGAGTATTGCCCAAGAATGTTCCATTCCCCAGTTTGTTGAACCAAGAGATTAGTTTCCGAGAAGCCAAAACCAGTTTGCTTCCACTGTTTCCATTTTCCGGAGCGAACATATCTCTTGACCAGTCTACGAAGTTATTATATCCACTATTGGAATAACTGAATGTAGCAACATTACCATACAGAGAAACAAAGGGAAGGATTCCCCAAGTATATCTTTTTACAGCGGCGTTTGTTTCTGCGTCTAATGCTCCAGTAGTTACATTTACGTTTCCCACTCCGAACAGGAAGGCATGTTCCATATCCATCTTATGCTCACGCAGTTTTTCATCCCAAATTCGCATGAATTCATTTTTCTTTCCCCGATATTCAGTAGCCATTGCAGAACCAGACATCATCGGGCAGGCAGTTTTGAATATTTGAGCATATCCTTCGGTCTGACTTAGAAAATCATACCAACTATCTGGGGCTCCAGAAGCTTCAGGATATGCTGTTCCCACAATCTGTCCACGAGCATTAACTGGAAAAACTACATTTCCTGAGTTAATGGCAGCTTTACTGGTTGCAGTAAGGATAAACAATGGAGTCATAGTAACTTTGGTAAATCCACTAGCAGTTGTAGCCGAAGTAACTCTTCCGTAGAATGTTCCAGTATTAGAACCATTGGTAACATTTTCAATTGCCACTATCTGCCCTTGAACGAAAAATATAGGTGCTTGAGCTTCTGTGGTGGTCTTTCC
>Ga0208195_1004629_pt1 | contig 10712 bp, 12 predicted proteins | sample AD_UKC077_MetaG_FD_184441 | JGI IMG/M metagenome (GOLD analysis project Ga0208195, IMG submission 184441) | Active sludge microbial communities of municipal wastewater-treating anaerobic digesters from USA - AD_UKC077_MetaG (SPAdes) (version 2) | ecosystem: Engineered > Bioreactor > Anaerobic >...
ATGTGTTAGGCACGCCGCCAGCGTTCACCCTGAGCCAGGATCAAACCCTTCATCCAATCCTGTCTTTCAGTTTCTTTCTTCTTCCTTTTGGTCTTTCTCTTCTTCCTCTATCCACTTTTCAATGAACTGCTTTTTTTCGTTTCGTGCTTTTTTCGCGGCACGGTTATATATCTTACCATCTCTCCCTTCCTTTGTCAATTGCTTTTTAGTTAACTTAATCCTACTTGTAAGTGAATTAAGATGAACAAAAAAACAAAAAAAGATGGCTTTCGCCATCTTTAAGCGTTTTAGAACTGTCTTATGTATAAAAGAACATCAGCCAGTTTTTCTATTTTAATCTTTTCTGTCAGTTCCTCTGCTGAATAAATATCGTTATCCCTTATCACCTGGGTATCGCTTTCATATGTTTTTTTCATTTCAGCACCTCCTACCATGAAATTATTTTCATAGTAAGTATATCCTTGTTATATTACTCACATATTTCATTATGAAGAAATTTGTTAACGTCTACATTACTCTTAAATGCTGATGTTTTTTTGATTTTATAAAACGATTTCAACTTAAGTTACAATGAGGATTTGGAATTTTTTAGTATGACTGGAGTATATCGGCTATCCTTTGGGATGCGTTTCCATCGCCATATGGATTTTTTATTTTCGCCATCTCTAAGCACTTTTCTGTAGTCATAAGCTCAAGACATGCCAGAATTTCATTTTCGTAAGTTCCTGCTAAAATAGCTGTTCCGGCTGATAATGCCTCCGTTCTTTCAGTTGTATTTCTGAGCACAACAGTGGGTATGCCGAAGGTAGGAGCCTCTTCCTGAATACCCCCAGAATCGGTAAGTATGAAAGAACTTTCAGACATAAGAGCTATAAAATCAATATAATCTACGGGCTGAGTAAGTATAACGTTCTTCACTCCCTCCATATTCTTATATACATACTCCCTGACATCCGGACTCATATGAACAGGAAAGATCAGCTTGTACTCGGGATTGTATTGGAGAAATTTTTTTACTGCTCTGAAAATTTCTTCCATAGGCCTGCCATAATTTTCTCTTCTGTGTAAAGTCATAAGAATATACTTCCCGTTTGCTACATTATACTTCTGTCTTATTGCATTGGTATCAAACTGTTTGTTTTTTTGAATCCATTTTATGGAATCGATAACTGTGTTCCCTGTAATAAATATACTTTTCTCCGTAATTCCTTCTTTAAGTAGATTGTCTGCGCTGACTGAAGTTGCGGCAAAGTTCATACTGGCTATCTTGGATGTAAGACGCCTGTTTATCTCCTCCGGAAATGGATCGTAGATGCTGTTAGTTCTTAGACCGGCTTCAATGTGACCTACCGGAATTTTGTTATAAAAGCTCACCAGTGCTCCGCAGAAGGAAGTAGTCGTATCGCCCTGAACAAGAACAATATCGTACTTTTCTCTGTCAAAAAGCTCCTGCAGACCGGCAATTATTTTTTGTGTGAGCAGCGAAAGGGACTGCCTGTCTGTCATAACATGAAGATCAAACCTAGGTTTAATATCAAATATCTGTAAAGCCTGGTCAAGCATCTGACGGTGTTGCCCTGTTGAAATAATATCAGCTTGTTCCCCTCTTTTTTCAAGTTCAAAGTATACCGGAGCCATCTTTATTGCTTCTGGTCTTGTTCCAAGTATCAGTGCGATTTTCATTTTTATCCCCCTTCAATACGAAATATCAATTTTCAGGCTCAGTGCAAAAAAATCTGTGACAGGTGGAAATAAATCACACCAGAATTGTGTTAGTTTCTTCTTTTCGTTATCGGAGTATGAAGTGTTCAGATCTACCGAACCTTTTTGATAGTATTCAGCTCCTAAAAAGATTTTCATTTTTTCATCGGTAAAGATATCGGCTCCAATAAGCATGCCCTGCATATCGTTTCCATAATCAAACCCCATAGGAATATCGATTCCTCCGAATCTTCCGGTAAACTTTAAAAGAGGCTGCCATCTGTTGTACATCCATGTATAGATCTTATAGAATTCTATCTTTGGTGAAATGTATAGATTATGCTCTTTAAAAACCTTCCTTAAGCCGGCACCATATGCAAATGCCGTTGGTTTATATGCCTGGGAACCTGATTCTGTCTGCGGAACAAGGAAGTCATCCATTGCAAACTGTCCGTATACGCTCATCCCATAAGGAATGACTGCTGAAAAATCAACTCCGAGCATTGTGTTTGAAAAGCCTTCTCCAAAAGTGTTGTGGAGTATACCAAAAGGGTTCACATCAACTATATCCACCATCTTACCGCCGATAAGATTAAGTTCATTTACTGCAATCATAATTCCTGAAAAAGGTCTTACCTCTAGTCTGTGTATAATAAGAGTTTTGAATGGATCTCCATACCCGCTGAGCGGAATCGTAAGTGGCCTGCGGTCTGAGTTTGAATCTATAGTTTGGTCCTTCTGCCGGATAAGCTCCTGCGGAGATAACGCTGCATCGAAAGTATAGATACCAAAGATCACTCTAAGTTTTTCGTTTTCGTATCCCGATGTAATACCTTTTACATAGGGAAGGCTATCTGAAAGATATACTCCTCTTTCAAGATCTCCCCAATCTGTAGGATACTTTCCTGCAATCATCCAGAAGGGGTATGCTTTAAAAAGCAGATAGTACTTGTCTTTATCATAAATATATATATCGTATCCAAAAGTACTTTTATCTGCAAAATCTTCTCCCGATGGGCGAGGATAAATATTTGAAGTATATCCGCCATAAAACACCGATCTGTACAGATCGGTTTTATCAGTTACTATTGCTGAAAATACCAAAGTCACACTTAACACAATAGAAAGAACAAGAATAGGGTATTTCATATTATGACTCCCAGTTCAAGTATATAAAAGAAGGAAAAACCAAAGTAATCTTTATCTGCATTTTTAGTATCGTAAAGAAGTATATTCAAATCTGCGAAAGGCATTTTTGCATTTATTCTGGCTAAAAAATGTTCAACTTTTCCGTAGCTGTTATTGCCAAAATCTTTCACTACTTCAATATATCCGTCTTCCCATGCAATTACCGCCTCTGCTGAGAAGATATTGGAATTTTCACCATAAAAAAAACCAAAGGGAGTATCAGGAAAGTTTCTGGATCCGGGATTGTTGGATACTGAAATGGTCCTGTAGTAGAGCTTTTTCAGAGGAACTTCATGATCGTATATACCGTCCTGAACATGATAAAGTTCTCCACAAGCTCTTATGAGCACATCACCAGCATCTATAGTTTTTGATATGCCTGCGGCAAAAGAGTTCTTAAAATTACTGTAGTTGAAACAGTATGCAGTATATATTTCAAAAAAACCTCTGTATCTTGAGTCTGCTGAAAAAAGTCCGTTATCTGAAAATAAAAACATGTCTCTAATATCAGCAAGCCTGCCTCCGGTATGATTAAGCATGGATACCGAAAAATCAAAGTTTTTGAAGGAAAGATCAAGCCTGTTAACAAAGGTATTTCGGTAGGCATAAAAATTGCCGAAAGAGAACTGCTGGTCGTACTCCTGTTTGCTAAGCATCGGGATTGATGAAAGAGCAGAAAAAGAATAGTTCAGGTTTCCGGATTTTACTCTCATGCTCAGGTTATCGTAGTATGGAGCACTATCGGAAAGGAGCAGATTATATTTTAAAGGTCCGTATGAGATGGTATTCCTTCCGAATGAAAAATCTATGGTATCTGTGCTGTATGATAGATATGAGTTTTTTGGAAAATCTAACCCTATATGAGTCATATCCTTCATCTCAAAGATATTCTCATATCCGTATCTGAAAAAAGAAGTGTCTCCGACAGGAATATCCACATTAAATGAAGCATAAAAATTGTTTGAATAAGAGGTAGAGAATCCTAAAGAAAAAATTCCCGGAAGTTCCAGGTAGTTTCTTCTGAAAATACTGTCGGTCGGAGTACCGGGAAGATACCAGCCACTTGCAAGTTCGTAATTTCCAGCAACTTTCTCCGAGCGTCCAAAAGGAAGTTTAAGATACAGTTTGGTACTACTGTCCTCATCCTGAGAATATCTGAGCGGAAGAACCAACGGATATGTTTTCAGATAGGTATAATAGAATTGTGGATCATTTCTGAAAATAAGTCTTGCGGATGAAAAAACGTATGAAACAAAAATAAAACAAGAAAGCAAAAGCAAAAGCTTTTTTCTATTTATCATAACCGTTTTTTCTTTTCTGCATATAAAGTTCCCGAACTTTTTGTATTTCCTGCTGATATTCCTGACCTTTAAAGTTTTCATAAGAGTACTCCAGAGCAGTCCATTTGCCATAGACATACATAAGAGTTATTTCAGCATATATACCTCTACGTATATATATCCGGTTTCCCCAATGTTTGGTACTGGCAAGTACAAACTGGGTGTGATGTACAAATCCTATGTCGATATTGACTTTTCTTTTACCATCATAAGAAAATGCTTCTTCAATCTGATTGGTAATTATTTTTGCATCAGCAAGATAGTACTGCGGCCTTAATTCCTGAAAACTAACTATTCTGGCATTTATTTTTATATTTTCACCCATTTCTTCGTTATAAAAAAAGGTGTATTTCTGAAAATCAAGCGGTCCGGAAATATAATCTATCTTCCCGATTCTTTTTTCTAACTGTTCTTTCAAACCTTTTTCATAAAGCCAATAATCACTGTCTCCAGCAGTAAATATATGAGCCGTATAGTTTACCGGATCAGGAGCCTTTGTTATTCCCATCTTTTAATATCACCTCGAAGTTTTCAAGTTTAATGCTGTATATCTCAAAAGGAGTTTTAAGTATGACTTCTCCTTTATTATCGTTGATGGTTATCTTTTCTCCAAAGGTAAATTCTGCAAATCCTTTTCCTCCCTTGTCTATAACTGTATCTTTTACTTTAAGGGGAAAGTCAGAGTTATTTATTATTTCGGCACTATAGTTTTGATCATTTATGAGTGCTTTATACGTAAGAATTTCTTTTGCAAGAACCACTATCATTAAAGCATTTCCTAATAAAAATAATGATATGACAAGATAGTATATGATCATGGAAAATTTCTTACCTCCGGATAAAAATCTTTCCTTTAATGTAACTTTTTTATCTTCCTGTTCGTCATAAACTCCCTGCACATTAATATTTTCTTTTAAAATAACACTTAGTCTCTGGGCAATATCTTTAAGCTGTATGTATGAAAAATCTGAAAGATCGTTTTCTATGATCTTATTAACTGTATACTCGGTTGTTTTTATGCTCTCGGAAATTTTCTTTATATCTATCTCTTTTTCTTTTATGAGTTGTTTTAAATCTTTGCTGAATTTATACTCCACAGTCTTTTCCCCTTTTCTAAAGTATACTTTAATTTTAGCATATTAATGTAAAAAAAGGAACGGTTGCCCGTTCCTCATTTATAAGTATTTTTAAGCCTTTTTCTTTTTTCCTACCGCAATAACCACTGCCGATGCAATATATATTGTAGAATATGCACTGACAGCCGTTCCTATCGTCATACCAAATGCAAACGGAGCTATAGCCTTGCCACCCCAAACCAGCATGGTAAAAACAACGATAAATGTTGTTAAAGCTGTGATTATTGTTCTTGTAAACATCTCGTTCATACTCTTGTTAACTATTTGGTCAATAGGCATCCCTCTGTACTTCTTGGAGTTTTCCCTTATTCTGTCAAATATTACAACAGTATCGTTAAGACCGTAACCGGCAAGGGTAAGAAGCGACGCAAGAGCTGCGGCATTCATCTCAATATTGAAAAGTGAGTAACAGCCCAGAGTAATAAGTATATCGTGTGTAAGGGCTAAAATTGCGCCGGCAGCAAATGCAAATTTGAATCTTAAAGTTATATAAAGGAGCAGGGATATTATAACCAGTATTACTGCATACCAAGCAAAAGATTTAAGTTCAACAGCTGCTGCGCCTGAAACATCATTAAGTCCTTCTTTCTGGAGATCCTTTCCGTCAAAAGCAGTCTGAAGACTGCCAATAAAGGTTTCTTTTTCTTCTGTTGTAGGAAGCGAATCCTTTACAACTACCTGGTAAAAATGCCTGTCCTGTTTTTCAGCAGGTGATTTCAGTTCAACAATCTTGGCACTTACATAATCCGGTTTTACCTTGGCGAGGTTATCCCTTATTTCAGAAGAACTCATCTTTTCATTTATACTGAATGTAAGCTCTGTTCCTCCACTGTATTCTACTCCTACATCAAAACCTTTTGTAAAACTTATTATAACAAAGGCTAATACTAAGACTGCCGATATGGCAATAAATATACGTCTTTTCCCGACAAAATCTATATTTCGCATCTTATTTAGCCTCCTTTACTTCTGGAACGTTACCCTTGTAGTATTTTTTTACGTTTATTAGTTTATACGAAGATTCAAGCATAAGTCTGCTTACAACAAGGTTGGTAAACATACTTCCGATAAGACCTATTATAGTTGTTATGGCAAAGCCTCTTATTGTACCTGTAGAGAAGTAATAAAGAACTATACAAGATATAATGGAAGTAATGTTGGCATCAAATATAGCCCAGAAGGAAACATCAAAAGCCTTTCCCACTGCTGTAAGAACAGGTCTTCCTAGCCTGAGCTCTTCTTTTATTCTTTCATTTATAATTACGTTCCCGTCAATACCAGTTCCGAAAGCAAGTATTACACCTGCAATACCGGGAAGGGTAAGTATGGATTTTGTAAGTGCCATATAACCTATTATAAGTACTATATTATAAATAAGGGCTATATCTGCAACAATTCCAGTCCATCCGTAGAGAAGCACAATAATAACAAGTACTATTCCACATCCCAAAAGTCCTGCAAATACTACAGTTTCTACAATATCTTTTCCGAGGGTAGGCCCTAATGTATTTTCCTGGAACTTCACTAGGTCAACAGGCATATTTCCGGATTTTATTAATGCTGCACTGTTCTGAGCCTCTTCTATGGTCTGAATATTTTCAATTACTGCTTCACCGCCGGATATTCTGCTGTTCACATTAGGCGCAATTATTACTTTATCGTCAAGTACTATTGCAAGTCTTTTGTTAACAAGATTCCCCGTGGCAAGCTCAAACTTTTTCGCTCCCTCGGAACTGAATCTCAGATTAACAAGAAATCCGCCTTTCTGGGTATTTATACTTGCCCTGGCATCAATGATATCAGAACCATTGACTTCAAAAGGCTCCTTACCGAACTCAAATACCTTTTTGACTCTGTACCAGGACAATTTATCATTCATATCCTGAACATACTCATATATACCGACTTCTTGTCCGTTTACGGTTATGAATCTGTTTCTTGAAAGTTCCGGTTTAATATCCGATACTGTAGTATCGACTACTTCGGCAAAATAAAGCTTTCCTCTGCTGCCAACAAGCTTTTCAGCCTGAGTTGTATCAAGGATACCAGGAATTTCAACTCTTACCCTTATTTCTCCGCCGCTTACCACCTTAGCAACTGTCGCTTCATTATAACCGGCAGCATCAAGTCTTTTTCTCAGGACATATACGACGTTGTCTATGACTTCCTGAGGCTTGAGGTTGGTTCCTTCGACTTTAAGAGAGTATTCAAGAAGGCTTCCTCCCTGAATATCCAAGCCGAGTTTAACGTTTGGCAAAACCTTCTGCAGTCCCATATACTTGGGTTCCGATCTGTCGCTGAAAATCAGAGGAATCACAGCAACAATAAGGATAACCAAAGTAAATATCAACCTAAGTGTCTTTGGTTTCACGATAAAAATACCCCCTTACATAAAAATGAAAGATTATTTTTCTTCCTTATCCTTTGACTCTTCCTTTTCTTCTTTTTCTTCTTCGGATGAAGCCTTGGAGAGAACAGCTGCAATTGATCCCTTTGTTATGTCTATCTGTGTGTTGTCGCCGGTTCTTATCCTAATTTTATCATTGCTTATTGAAACTATCTTCCCGATTATACCTGCCTGGTTAACTATCTTGTCACCTTTCTCAAGCTTGCTCATCATTTCTTTGTGTTTCTTTTTCTGTCTTCTCTGCGGAAGGATTAAAAGCAGCCAAAAAAGAACGAAAATGACTATTATAAACAGCCATGATCCCAAAAAGCCACCGGCTCCTTGTGCCGCAGGGTCCCCCGATGCCGCTGGTGCCGCTGTTCCGTCTGTACTTCCAAAGTTTATAAGATCAATAAACTTTTCTAACATGATTCACCTCCAGAAAATGGTTTTTTCCTATAGATTATACTCTAAATTTAGTGTATTATCAAGTTTTTTATTTTACAATACATTTTGATTAACGCATCTTTGTTTATGATAAAATAATAATAATACGGTCTTCAAAAAGACTTTTTTTGGAGGGATAAATGTGAAGAAACTGTTACTGCTTTTCACCATGATACTTTCAATATCAATTGCCTACTCCAGTGTCCTGAAACTGGTTCCTGAAGATTCCAAGGCAGTTTTTGTCATGAAAAATGTCAGCGCTACTTATGATCAGATGAAAACAGTTCCGACTATCGGTAAGTTCCTTGGTGAACCTTTCAGTGCAGAAATAACCTTTTCAAGCTACATAGAGATGTACCTGAACACTCTGGATATTAAGCCGGACGCTTTTTTTAAATCTTTAAATACTGATATGGCTTTTTTTATACAAGAACCAAAAGATTCTTACTATCCGTTCGGAATAGTTTTCGGGCCTGTGGACAAGGTACAGGATTTTACCAAGGCCATGGAAAAGATACTTGAGATAACAAAGGAATCGAACATATCCTTGAAAAGTTATAACAAGAAAATAGATGGCAAGGATTATGTCATTTTTATTCAGGACGATAAAGCCTATGCAACATTAAAAACAGGTTTAGACACTTCTTTAGTAAAAATATCAAACGGTTTTTTCTTTAATGTGAATGCAAGTGATCTTAAAACTACAGGATCAGTATATATCAAAGATGGCTTCCTTGTAGGAACTGCTTCTGGAAAGATAAACGAAAAAGAAATTAGTCCGGCTTATGTAAAAAAACCTCAGGATTACAAGTTCCTGGGAACCGTTTTCGGAGTATCCGGATTTGTTCCCAAGGATTTTAAAGTATTTGGCGATATTGTTAATATTATTGTCGATTACAGCATTATTGAAAAAGTTCTTATGTCTTCATCAGGCTTTGAGTTGAATGGGAATTTAGATATAAATCTCAAAAATACTGGAATGCTTGATATAAAAAGTATAAATTATGCGAAAATAAATTCAAAGAGTTCTATCGACCAGTTGCTTCCGGTTTTCAAAGATAATAATATTAAGTATGAAAAAACTTCATCCAATGCGGTAAAGATTTTTATCTCCCAGCAGAATCAATCTTCTTCTAGTTCCCAGCCCAAGCAGGCTTTGCCTGAGCAGATATTTTATCTATGGAAGGACGGAGATAACTTTTTTGTTTCCCAGACTACCGCTAATGATATCAACACAATGTTGAAAACCTCTAAAAATCTTTCTGATAATGCTCTTTTTAAGATTCTCAATTCTAAAGTGCCTTTTGGAAATCTTGCAAACTTATTTTTAGATATTTCCAAGCTTTTTGAACAGTACGGGGAAAAAGGCGAGTTTGGACTTTTATTTTCCGTAAATCATACCAGTTCAGGAAATATAAAAGCAGACTTTATTTTAAAATAATAATCTACATCTTATTTTTAGCAAAAACCGGATCTTTTGAACTGACCCCAAAAAGTTAGACACAAATTGGTAGTACATTAAGCTATTAACAAGGACTGAGTTCTGTATTGAACAGGGCTCAGTCCTTTTAACTTGCCCTTGATCCTATGATGATTGTAGTAGTATATGTATTTTTCAAGTTCCTCACGGAACTCTTCAAAACTTTCAAACTCCCGAAGATACAGTAGCTCAGATTTAAGTATGCCAAAGAAGTTCTCCATTACAGCATTATCCAGACAGTTGCCTTTCATGGACATACTCTGTTGGATACCTTTTTCTTTTAGGCGGTGCTGATACATTTTGTGCTGGTACTGCCACCCTTGATCGGAGTGAAAAATCAGATTAGTACCATCCGCATACATATCCAAGATTGGAGATAAATAAAGCTTCCTGCTAAAGAGAGAGAACTCTGTTATATCGGTTGTCCATTTCTGGTTAGGTGCGTTTGCATAGAAATTTCTATTGATTAGGTTAGGCGCTACTTTTCCAATATCTCCTTTGTATGAACGATACTTCCTAATCCTTACTCTGCACTTCAAACCAAGGATATTCATTAACCGACTCACGGTCTTATGGTTGATGATATATCCACGGTTTCGTATCTCAAGAGTTATCCTTCGATAACCATACCTGCCTTGATTTTCATGGTAGATAGCAGTTATCTCTTCCTTTTCGATACGATACTTATCCAGCCGTTGCATTCGTTTTAGATAGTAGTAATATGTGCTTCTTGGTAGACCTGCGATAACTAACAGAGCCTTAAGCAGATATTTCTGCCTTAGTTCTGAAATGACTGTTACTTTTTCTTCTGTTCTGATTTTTCCCGCTCGAGAACTAAGGTGTTCAATTTTTTTAAGTATTCATTCTCCATGCGAAGACGCTGGACTTCTGCCAGAAGATCTTCGTTCTTATTGACATTTTTCTTTGGTTTGATGTTTTTCTTCTTTATCATGCTTTTTCGTCCTCGTCTTTCCTTCAGAAGGGCTTGTGGTCCTTCTTCATAATATATGTGCTCCCATTTTGCCACTGTAGGG
>Ga0208195_1004645_pt1 | contig 10675 bp, 7 predicted proteins | sample AD_UKC077_MetaG_FD_184441 | JGI IMG/M metagenome (GOLD analysis project Ga0208195, IMG submission 184441) | Active sludge microbial communities of municipal wastewater-treating anaerobic digesters from USA - AD_UKC077_MetaG (SPAdes) (version 2) | ecosystem: Engineered > Bioreactor > Anaerobic >...
GCTTCCGTCCAAAAAGGCGTTTACCAATTTATCAAGTTTCTGCTCGGTTTCCTTGATTTCTTTTTCCAGATTTTGGGCGAAAGATTGCGAAGACTGGATATTTTCTTTTTCCCAAACTTCCACTTTTGCCAGCATTTTTTCTTTCCAGTCTTCGCAAAGAGCGACTTTTGAGATTTTGTTTTTCAACTGCTCAACAAGCAAATCCTCTCTTAAATATTTTTGCGAACACGAGCCAAGCCGCTTAGTGCAACGATAGTAGCGGTATGTTCCGCCGTTGCCGTGCGCCCATTGAGCGGTAATTGCCGCGCCGCACTCGCCGCAAGTCAAAAGTCCGGTGAAAGGAAAGTAATGTCTCTTTTTGGAATGGCGCGGCTTGGCTCTGTTTTTCAAAACTTCCTGCACTTTCTCAAAAGTCGCTCTGGAAACAATTGCCGGAAAACCGCCCTCGTAGGTTTCGTTGTTGTGAACAATCAAACCGAGATAAACTTTATTCGTCAGCATTCTTTGTAAGGTTGCCTTGCAGAGCGGTTTTCCGGTTCCGCTCACCACGCCCCAAAAACTCAGGCGTTGGCCCAAACTTTCCAAAGTATGGCGGCCTTGTGCGTATTCCTCAAATGCCTTTTTGATAACTCTTGCTTTCATTTGGTCAGGTTCAATCGTTCTTGTTTTGGGATTATTGACATAACCAAACGGCGCAAGGCCGGGCCACTCGCCCCGCCTGAGTTTTTGCCTAATCCCGCGCTTTACATTTTCCGACAAATTGTCGGAATAATATTTTGACTGGCCAAAGGCGACTTGAAGCATAAACAAACCTTGCGGAGTTGGCTCAAACCAAAAAGTGGGAAAGCGCAAAGAAGCGATCTTGCCGATGTCTATCAAATAAATCACTTGTCCGCCGTCAACGCTGTTTCTTGCTAATCTGTCGGGGTGCCACGCTAAAATTCCGACTGGCTCTTTGCTGGCGTAAATTTTCTGTATCATATCGTTAAAAATTTCTCGGCCCGGCTTCTTTGCGCTTTTGCTTTCAATAAACTGTTCGGCAATATCAATGTTTTCTCTTTTGGCAAAGTCCGCCAACTCCGCAAGTTGCGCTTCAATGGACATAACTTGCCTTTCTTCGTCTTCGGTTGATTTGCGAGCGTAGAGAAAAAATTTTGTCTTCATAGTGTTTACTCCTTAAATTTTAATAAGTCGCCTTTGGCCATTCCGCCTTCGGCGGAAAAAGCGCGGGATTAAAAAACTGGCTTCGTAGTGCCGCTTTGTGGCACGCGGAAAAAATTGGAAAGCAAAAACATTTCAATAATTCTTTTAATGGTATGTTTTTGCTCTGGCGGCTTCGCCGCCCCGAACCGCCGCCTGCTGGACAGAAAACTGATTTTTGATTTTCAAAAGCCCTTTGATTTTGTGCCGAAATATACGGAAAAATGCGAGCGAAGCCCCGCCGCAGGCGGGGCGAGCGAGCAAACAAACTGCCCACAAAATTCGCAATGTTTAGATTGGTCGCAATTACTGAACGAAGTGCGAACCTTTTTTGAGCAAGAATTTCTGCCGTGAACGGCAGAAACCCGCCCCAGCGGCTCGCCGCCTGACGGCGGACAAAGCCCGCAAAAATTTCTTTTTCTTTTAATGGGCGCGCGCAAAATTCTTTTTCAATTAAGGAATCAATTTTTGCGGACTTTGTTTCCTTGCTGACGCAAGGACGAGCCGCTTCCCACCCCTGCCGCGCCTTCGGCGCGGAAAGCAGGCGGGCAAAAATTCCTTCCCCCAGACCCCCTTCCTTTTTGCCCGCCTGCTGGAAACCCCCAGCGATTTTTTCGGACGGCGGCGGGACTAAAAGAATAAAAGAAAGAAAAGTCACCCTTGCCCCAACCCTCCCGTGCGCGGGCGACAACAAGGAACTCCCTTGAGGATTTTTGTTGACTGTTTTTGAAAAATTGTTTATCATTATAATAGAAATCAAAGAAGGTTTAGATTATATTCTATATACTATAATGTTAAACAATAATGAAAGCAATGTCAAATAAAATCTCTGAAAACCTGAAAAAGCTAAGAGAAAAGAAGGGCTACTCTCTTGAAAAGGTAGCTCGGCTTGCGGATTTATCGCTTAATACCATAGTTAAAGTTGAAAATGGAGTAAATAAAAACCCGACCATTGAAACATTAACCAAGATCGCCAAAGCGTTAGAAGTTGGCGTAGATGACTTAATTAAGTGATTATGAATAAACATATTCCTTTATTGGAAAAATTATTTTCAAAGGACTATCAGCTTATTGATGGGACTGATGAAATTTTTGAGTTAGATTTAGCTTTATGGGAATACGAGGCTTTATCAAAAAAAGAATTGATTGATAGGAGTGCTTATTTAAAATCGGTTGACGGAAAAGAAACAACTCATTTCAGAACATGTAATCTTCAAAATCTTGAAGAAGTTCATAAAAATAGTTCGTTCAGGACAAAAGTTTTCTTTCTTGACGGAAAATATTCGACGGGCTACGCAACGCATAGTCTCTTTCCATATCGCGGGAAATTTCATCCTCAGTTGATTAGAGCATTGTTGAATATACTTAATATAAAGCAGGGTCATATTGTTCTTGATCCAATGGCCGGCAGTTCAACGGTCGCAGTTGAAGCTAATTTGCTTGGTATAGATGCAATCTCTGTTGATTTAAGTCCTTTTTGTGAGTTAATGGGAAAAGTTAAAACATTCGCGTTAAATTTGGATATAAATATTTTAGAATCAATTGTCGCAAATCCGAAGGAAATTTTAGAAAAACTAAAAAAAGACAGGGTTCCGGAATATTTTAAAAATAATAAGGATGATAAAAAAAGAAGTTATTATGAAATAGTGCTATTGGCCTTTTTGGATACTGTCGGTTTTGCCGGTCGTAGCAATTCATCTATTGATAAACTTTTCACGCGCGTATTAGAGCGATATATTTCAACAATAAAATATTTTCAAGAAGCAAGACAAAAAATGAATTTGAAAATCGGGAGAAGTAAAATAATTCAAGGCAGTGTTATGAAATTGCCAATTGATGATAACAGCATAGACGCAATAATAACCTCGCCACCATATTCTTTCGCTATTGATTATTTAAAAAATGATCAGCCGCAATTAGAATATCTCGGACATAATCTTGAAATTTTACGGCAGGAAATGATTGGATTACAGGGGCGAGGCGTGGAAAATAAGTTAGAAATTTATTTTGATAAAATGGATCGAGCTCTTGGCGAGATGAAACGAGTATCAAAGAAAAATGCGCCCGTTGTAATAATTATTGGCACAAATGATATTCAAACAAATGGGGTGAGATTGGAAACAAAAGTAATTGAACTTGGCGAAAAACAAGGACTTAAATTTGAACTCAATTTTAAAAAGCCCATAAGGGGGCTACAAAATACAATGAAAGAGGAGTCAATATTATTTTTTACAAATCAAAAATAACATTATGAAACACACAAAACCCACAACCGATATTAAATTTAAAACAGTCATTGATAAAAATACTTTCTATTTTTTCAATCCGGCCTTTGAAGAAAAATATGAAGGTTATTTAAACTCATTAAAGGAAATGCTTTTGATATTGAAAAATAATATTGAAACGCAAGGGCTAAAGAAAGAATTTTTTGAACAGTTATTAATAGAAAAAGAAAATGGCCTTAGAGCATTACTTGCCTTAACTGGATTTTCAAACGAAACCTTAAAGAGATTAACCACGATTATCAGGGTTGTAAATGATCCGGAATTGAGCAAGTTAGTCTATAAAGACAAATGGTTTCGGGATGAAGATATAAATAATCTGAAAGAATGGTCGGACGGACAAATCGCTAAATTTATCAAAGAAAATGAATTTTTTAGGAAAGGAATTTTAAACATTTTCTTTGAAGGATCAACGGTGCCGTTCTTAACAAAAACTGTCCCACTTTTTGAATTGAAAAAACTCAGTATTTCAAAACTTAAATTTGAATTGCCGGAAATGATTGATACTTTAATCCGATATAAAGAAAAAGGCAGTTATTCCGGAATGAAAGAAAATAATCCTGAAATTTTAATTGAGGAAATTTTGAATCATTTGGAAATACCATTTGAAAAAGGCGATCTCGGAGAACTCATTGACAATGCGCCCGACAATAAAAGAACCATGGACTTTATCATTCCAAATAAGCAAAATCCGTTAATCATTGCCGAAAGCTCATTTTTGGTGACGACTTCATCGGGGCAGGGCGATAAATCAAAAACCGAGATTTCCATAGATTCGCTTATTAAATCCCACTATCCAAAGGCAAAATTTATTGGGTTTGTGGACGGCATTGGCTGGTATGTCAGGAAGGGCGACCTAAAGAGAATGGTTACGGCCTATGAAGATGTTTTTACTTTTCATAAAGAAGAATTGAAGCGGTTTGAAAAACTTTTAATCGGGACATTTCTTACTAAATAGTTATGATAAACAAATTTATCAATAAAATAATTCAGGATGATTGCTTGGCGGCCTTAAAAAAGATACCGGATAATTCGGTTGACATGACTTTCGCCGACCCGCCTTTTAATTTAAAGAAAAAATACAATCATTACGAAGATTCAAAAGAAAAACAAGATTATTTAAATTGGTGCAATGACTGGATAAGTGAAATGGTAAGAGTCACTAAATCAACAGGGGCAATTTTTGTTCACAATATTCCCCGCTGGCTTTCACACTACGCAGAGCATTTGAATAAAATTGCATATTTTAGACATTGGATTGCTTGGGACTCCGGCGGCGCACCGATGGGAAAAACCTTATTGCCTAACCATTATGGAGTTTTATATTACACAAAATCAAAATCTCATAAAGATTTTAAATTTTTTGACATTAGGTACCCGCACCCAAGATGTAGGGTCTGCGGTGAATTTTTAAAAGATTATGGCGGGAAAAAAGATCAGGCTCATGGATTCGGGCCGCTTCTTTCCGATGTTTGGAATGACATACACCGAATACGGCACAAAAAGCGAAGAGACGAACACCCCTGTCAACTTCCTGTGCCGCTTCTTGAGAGGTTAATTTTAATGACTACAGATGAGGGCGATATTGTGCTTGATCCTTTTGTGGGAACGGGGACAACAGCGGTAGCCGCAAAACGACTTGGAAGAAAATATATTGGGATAGAACTTGATCCTGATTATATAAAAATTTCCGAGAAAAATTTAAAAGCGGCAAAGGAAACAAAAATCAATGGGCATTTCGTTTCAATTTATCTCGGACATATTAGAACAATGAGAGACAAGGATTTTAAGGAAATTTGGAAAGATAAAGGCGATTTAAAATTGCTTGATAGAAAGATGTATAAAATTACGAAAAGAATATAGCCGTGAAAAAATCAATTATGCCTGATGTCCCAACAAACAAACTATCGGTTTACCTTATTAAAGAGGAATACTCCGAACATAAGGATATTTTGAAAAAATTTGATACGCTTCAAACAAAAGATGTTAATGGAGTTGGTATTCTTTACTTTGGCGAATCTCATACTTTCAAGCCTTTATGGATAGACAAATTTTTTGGTTCCGCTTTGGGCGAAGACATAAAAAAATTATTTAATGCTTCCTCTAAAGCAATTTTATTGGCAAAGGTTAAAGTTGCAACAAATAAAGAAAGGGTATTTGCAATTCCGTTTGGCTATGGCTGGACATTTCTTAATCATGGCATTTAGGAAGAAAGATTTGGCTTGAAGATAACCTTGAATACCGTTGACCCAAACAATCTGCGGAGAATTGATAAGAAAAATATGTCTTCGGTGCCAAAAGACACAAGCGAGCAATTAAGCAGAGAAGGAGTTGCCGCCGATTTCGGCATTGATATTGAACAAGATTTAATTCAGTCAATCACCGGCAAGACCAAAGAAGAAGGTTTCGGAAAAACTATCACGGGCAAGGATTCGTTGAGTTTGTCCGTAAAAGTTGATTTGTCCAACATTCAAGAGTTTCTAAAACAAGCATACAAAAAATATGAAAGCGATGAATACAAAAAAGATTTTGGCTGGATAGACCAGATTTCGGAAGTGAAAGACCCAAAAATAATTGAAAACCTTAACAAGGGATTGGTTGATAACATAAAAAACAATAATTTTGATAAGGTGTGGATGGCCGTGCCTGAACTGGTTGATTGGGCAGATGTATCCGGCTTCTCTTATAAAAACGACAAAGACGACCTCAAAGCCGACATACTTTTGGCCGATTTCATTTCAAATTTGCCGGACTCGGAAAAAACTAATTTAACTCTGGACGCTTTCAATAGGCGTGTTTATTGTTTCGGCGCAAGTAGCGATGAATTAAAACATCAATGGAAGGCTTTTAACTGTTTGTATTGCGAAATACAAGATGACGCGAAAAAGAAAACCTATCTTTTGAGCAATGGTAAATGGTATGAAGTAGAAAATGATTTTGCTAAGCAGGTAAATGACGGTTATCAGCAATTAAGGAATAGCACCGCTTCGGTTTCCTTGCCAGCCTACAAATGCAAAAACGAAAACGAGTATAACAAGGAAACGGCAAAAAATAACACCGACTTTTGTTGTATGGATAGAGAATTGATCAGTCATGGCGGCGGTTATAGCAAAATAGAGTTTTGCGATTTATACACCAAAGATAAAAAAATAATTCATGTAAAGCATTATGGCGGTTCCGCCGTTTTGAGTCATTTGTTTTCGCAGGGTGTCGTTTCCGGTGAGTTATTGCTTGCCGATAAGGATTTTAGAGACAAAGTAAATGAAAAACTGCCAAATGGTTATAAGATTAACAATCCGAACGATAAGCCAAATCCCTCGGATTTTCAGATTATTTTTGGTATAATAAGTTCGTCGTCCAAAGAGTTGGAAATTCCATTTTTTAGCAAGGTTAGCTTGAGAAACGCAAAAAGAAGATTGGAAACATACGGATATAAGGTTTCATTGCAGAAGATTAGCGCGGAGGAAACAGAAAAAGCAAAAAAAACTAACCCCACCCACCGCCCAATTTGAAGTCCCGCCGCCGTCCGAAAAAATCGCTGGGGGTTTCCAGCAGGCGGGCAAAAAGGAAGGGGGTCTGGGGGAAGGAATTTTTGCCCGCCTGCTTTCCGCGCCGAAGGCGCGGCAGGGGTGGGAAGCGGCTCGTTCCTGCTCAAGCAGGAAGACAAAGCCCGCAAAAATTGTTTCCTTAATTGAAAAAGGATTTTGCGCGCGCCCATTAAAAGAAAAAGAAATTTTTGCGGGCTTTGTCCGCCGTCAGGCGGCGAGCCGCTGGGGTGGGTTTCTGCCCGTCAGGGCAGAAATTCTTGCTCAAAATGGGTTCGCATTTCGTTCAGTAATTGCGACCAATCTAAACATTGCGAATTTTGCGGGCAGTTTGTTTGCTCGCTCGCCGCGCTTTTGGCGCGGCTTCGCTCGCATTTTCCCGTATATTTCGGCACAAAAGCAAACGGACGGACAAAATCAAAAATCAATTTTCTGTCCAGCAGGCGGCGGTTCGGGGCGGCAAAGCCGCCAGAGCAAAAACACACCTTTAAGAAATTCATTGAATTGTTTTTGCTTTCCATTTTTTTCCGCGTGCCGCTTTGCGGCATTACGAAGCCAGTTTTTTAATCCCGCGCTTTTTCCGCCGAAGGCGGAACGGCCAAAGGCGACTTATTAACATTTAAGGAGTAAAACACTATGAAAACAAAATATTTTCTCTACGCTCGCAAATCAACGGAAGACGAAGAAAGGCAAGTAATGAGTATTGAAGCACAGCTTGCGGAGTTGGCGGACTTTGCTAAAAGAGAAAACCTTGAAATTGCCGAGCGATTTATTGAAAGCAAAAGCGCAAAGAAGCCGGGCCGAGAAATTTTCAACGAGATGATACAGAAAATTTACGCGAGCAAAGAGCCGGTCGGAATTTTAGCGTGGCACCCCGACCGCCTCGCCCGCAATTCCGTTGACGGCGGGCAAGTGATTTACTTGATAGACATCGGCAAGATCGCTTCTTTGCGCTTTCCCACTTTTTGGTTTGAGCCAACTCCGCAAGGATTGTTTATGCTTCAAGTCGCCTTTGGCCAGTCAAAATACTATTCCGACAATTTGTCGGAAAATGTTAAGCGCGGAATTAGACAAAAACTCAGGCGGGGCGAATGGCCCGGCCTTGCGCCGTTCGGCTATGTGAACAATCCAAAAACGCGAACGATAGAACCCGACCAAGTGAAAGCAAGAGTTATCAAAAAAGCGTTTGAGGAATACGCGCAAGGCCGACACACCTTGGAAAGCTTAGGCCAACGCCTGAGTTTTTGGGGCGTGGTGAGCGGAACCGGAAAACCGCTTTGCAAGGCAACACTCCAAAGAATGCTGACAAACAAAGTGTATCTCGGTTTAATTGTCCATAACGGCGAAACCTACGAGGGCGGTTTTCCGGCAATTGTTTCCAGAGCGACTTTTGAGAAGGTGCAGGAAGTTTTGAAAAACCGAGCCAAGCCGCGCCATTCTAAAAAACGGCATTATTTTCCTTTCACCGGACTTTTAACCTGCGGCGAATGCGGCGCGGCGATAACCGCTCAATGGGCGCACGGCAACGGCGGAACTTACCGCTATTATCGTTGCACCAAGCGGCTTGGCTCTTGTTCGCAAAGATATTTGAGAGAGGATTTGTTGGTTGAGCAGTTGAAGGACAAAATCTCAAAAGTCGCTCTTTGCGAAGACTGGAAAGAAAAAATGCTGGCAAAGGTGGAAGTGTGGGAAAAAGAAAATATCCAGTCTTCGCAATCTTTCGCCCAAAATCTTGAGGAGAAAATCAAAGAAGCGGAAACGAAACTTGATAAACTGGTCAACGCTTTTTTGGACGGCAGTATTGAAAAAGAAACTTACCTTGTGAAAAAAGACGAACTTATCAAAACAAAAACAGACCTTAACAAAAGAAAGTCTGATTTTGGGCGAAAGGGAAACAATTGGATTGAACCATTGAGGGAGTGGATTTTATCCGCTCACCACGCCAAAAAACTGGCTTCGTCAAACGATTTTGATGAAATCAAATCGTTTGCGGAAAAAATTGGAACGAACCGCCGCCTGCTGGACAGAAAATTGATTTTTGATTTTGTCCGTCCGTTTGCTTTTGTGCCGAAATATACGGGAAAATGCGAGCGAAGCCGCGCCAAAAGCGCGGCGAGCGAGCAAACAAACTGCCCGCAAAATTCGCAATGTTTAGATTGGTCGGGGCGGCAGGATTTGAACCTGCGGCATCCTGCTCCCAAAGCTAAAAGATGTCGCTTTCAAGGCTTTTCTAAACACTTCTTTTATTTTCACGAATAACTTGATTTAACTCATTTTTTATGCTATTTTTCTTTACAAATGATTGCAATATCATTCATAAGAATTCAAGGCGATTTTGTAGCCAATTTTGTAGCCGTTATCTTTTTGACAATTAGCAAGATGTCGCAAGACGGCTACAAATTTAAAAAGAGGAAATTTTTATGGCATTAACAGACATGCAAATCAAAAAACTAAAACCAAAAGAAAATCGTTTCCTAGTTACCGACGAAAAAGGATTAGTTTTGCGCGTCGCTCCGTCCGGAAGTAAAACATTTTGTTTCCGGTATATGCTAAAAGGCAAACCACGCATAATGACATTAGGCAAATATCCGTCAATGAGTTTGCTTGATGCTAGAGCGCGGCTCAAAGTGGAGCGAGATAAAATAGACACTGGCATTGATCCGCTGGATGCAAAACGAAAAATTGAGCTTAACACTTTTACAGATTTATTTGATGAGTTTTGGGAAAAGGAACTTTCCGCACAGCCAGCCGGAAAAGAACGGCGGCGGCTAATTGATAAAGATGTCCTGCCAGAGTGGGCGGATAGGCCGCTGGCCTCTATAACAAGGCGTGATGCCGTCCTGCTTTTAGATAAGGTCAAAGGGCGTGGCGCAACGGTCACGGCAAATAGGTTACTAGGCGTTTTAGTTAGGGTTTTTAACTTTGCTTGCGAGCGTGGCGTCCTTGATTTTTCGCCACTTTCAGGCATGAGGCGGTCAAAAGAAAAAGCACGAACTCGTGCATTGACAGATGAGGAAATCAAACTTGTTTGGAATAACCTAAGCACAGAGCTTTCCGATCATATACCGCGTGGAATTTTGCTTTATCAAAATAATATTGATATTTATTGCATGACAAAATTAGCATTAAAAACAATACTTTTGACAGGTCAACGGCCTATTGAAGTTGTCACAATGGAGTGGTCACACTTGGAAAAAGATTTCTGGATAATACCTGCCGCGGCCACTAAAACAAGAACAGAAAACAGAGTGCCGATCCTGCCGATGTTTGCCGATGTTTTGAAACAAGCCAAACAATATGGAAGCGGAAAAAAATATGTCTTTACATCTTCACAATCAAATAAAAATCATATTGACAGGCTAACCTTATCAAATGCAATACGCCGCCACCGTGAGCAAATGGGAATAAAGGAACGCTTCACGCCTCACGATTTGCGCCGGACTATGCGAACAAAATTAGCGGAGCTAGGCGTCAACGATATTATCGCGGAGCAAGTGTTAGGGCATAAACTTTCCGGCATAGTAGGCGTTTATAATCGCTATCAATACGATGCTGAAAAAAGACAGGCTCTTGCTCTTTGGGAAAAGCGGCTTTCCGAAATAATCCAGCCAGCTCCACCGGATAAAAATGTTATTCCGTTCAAGGGGG
>Ga0208195_1004651_pt1 | contig 10668 bp, 9 predicted proteins | sample AD_UKC077_MetaG_FD_184441 | JGI IMG/M metagenome (GOLD analysis project Ga0208195, IMG submission 184441) | Active sludge microbial communities of municipal wastewater-treating anaerobic digesters from USA - AD_UKC077_MetaG (SPAdes) (version 2) | ecosystem: Engineered > Bioreactor > Anaerobic >...
CTCGGCGCAGATGGCCTGGCGAACATCCGCCGGCAGGTGCCACAACTCCAGCTTGAACGGCCCGAAGCCCTTCTTGCGGGTTTTGTAGATGAACTGCTCTTCCGTGTCCTTTTCCTTCCACTCGCCTTTCATATTGGTCTTCAGGTGATCGTAGATCCTCGCCCGAAGATCGGTCGGGAAAACCTTGCTGTCGTAAATCATATTCTGGAAACCCGTGGCCAGGTGGATTTCCGCCGTGCCGGTGGCGGGGAAGCGGTCGAACGCCTCGTCGGGCAGCGTGGAAGCCCCGTGCTGAACCGCTCCGGAAAGACCGTACTGCGTTCGCGCGACTTCCGACAGTTTTTCCAGAACATCAAAGTCAATTTTGACTTTCGCGACGGTGCCGTCGGCCAACGGAACGCCGCCGTGCGTCGTGCCGGTCTGCACGCTGATCTTGCTGATGCCTTTGAAGCCGTCGCCGCGCTTCTTGAGTTCCTCAAGATACCCGTCCATGTAAACTTGCAGCTCTTCCACCGTGCTGTTTTTGCCGCCCACTTCGCCGATCTCCCCGCCCACGGAAATCGTGATGCCTTCCGGCTCCAGATCGCGGATCATGGTAGTCAGTTCCGCCGCCAGCGAGAAGTTGGTCCTCTGCTGATCCTTGATCGTGGGCTGCGACAGGTCCACCAGCGTGGAGGTGTCAATGTCAATGTTGTAAAACCCGCCTTCGATGGCTTCCCAGATCAGATTCTTGACCGCCTGCGTTTCCTTTTCCGAATCCGCGGCAAATTTCTTGGCATTTACCTGGAAATGGTCGCCCTGGAGAAAGATCGGCCCGCGCCAGCCGGTTTTCACGGCGGCCGCCGTAACGGCGCAGGTGTATTCAAAAGGTCTCTGCTTTGTGTAGTCGATTTCCGACCGGGCAATTTCAAAAAGGATTGGCCCGACCTTTCCCGCCATCGCGGCGCGGAAAACCGCCTGCGCCACATCATAGCTGATGCCGCGGATGTTGATGGCCGGAACCGTAAAGCCGCCCAGCTCCCCGCGCCCCATCGCATCGTAGAGGGCTTGTATCGACGAGGACACGATCCCCAGCGCGGCCGCTCCCCGGCGGATCAGAAAGCCCGCGGCTTCCCTTGTTCCCTGATCGGGACTGAACGCCACGGTCTGGATCAAATCATCAATCAATCTGCCCCGAAACCTTTCTTCATCCAAAAGGCGAACGTCTCCGCCTTCACAGGAGAGAGTGGCTTCGCATCCTTTTTTCAACTGATCTTTGTTTTCATAAATCATGGCTGCTCCTTTACTGCTGATATGATTGCGACAGAAATTCCCCCGCCATCTTCACTTCCGCCGCGGAGCCGATATAGATCGGCGCCCGTTGATTCACCGAGGTGACCTTCAGGGAAAGAATGTCGTCCTTCCCGTCGGTGGCCCTGCCTCCGGCCTGCTCCACGATGAAGGCCATCGGCTGCAGTTCGAACAGCAGCCGCAGCTTTCCCTGAGGGGATTTCTTCAGGGCCGGATACGTGAACAGACCGCCGCGCTTGATGATCACCTGGTTGATGTCCGGCACAAAGCCGCCGCTGTAGCGCAGCTTGTAGCCGTCGCCCTCCAGCTTGTCGATGAACTTCAGGTGCGCGTCGGTCCAGTCCCTGCGCAGGCCGCCCGGCGAAAAGATCGATCCTTTTTCTTTCAGGCGGATATTTTCTTCCGACAGAACATATTCCCCTTCGCGGTCCAGAACAAACTCATGCGCGCCCTTTCCAGCCGAATAAATCATCGTGATCAGCGGGCCGTAGGTAATGTATAGGGCGGCCACCATGGAATTCCTTCCGCAGTCGAAAATGGTGTTCCGGTGAATGCCGATGATCGTGCCGATGGCCAGATTGGTGTCCACGAGAGACGATCCATCCAGCGGATCGGCGGTCACGATGTATTTTTCCTTGCCGTTGCCGATGGCAACGATATCGTCCAGCTCTTCGGACGCGTAGTGGCTCACAAAGCCCGAATGTTGTAGTTTGTTTTTCAGAATATCGTCGCTCACGCGGTCCAGAGCAAGCTGCTCTTCCCCGTAAATGTTCTTAAAACCCGCCAGTTTGCGGTTGGATTCATGAATTTTGGCGGAAATGTACTTGCCGACAATGGCAATCTGCCAGATCAGCCTTCTCAGTTCCACTTCGACGCCGGCCATCCACATGTGGCGCCTCAGATCAACAATGTTGTGTGAATACTCACCGATGTTGTCGCCCATAGCTTCTCCTTGATATCATTCGTTTTTTGGTTTGCAGAACCATTTTTCACGGCACGTTTCGGATCCACAGGCATGCAGCATCGATTTATTAACCAAATATCCCTGGTCATTACAAGCAAATATTTCATTCTTTTCCGTTTATTTGGTTGACAGGGAAAATTCTTTTTTTATATACTTTCTCCACAAAAACAATCATTGTGGTTTTCTCGCTTTCGGATTCAGAAGCCGGGCGGCATTCGCCGGAAAAGCTGGTTTTGTTTTCACTGAGCAGCGCAGGGTAACTTTTTTGGATTTGTATGGATCATAAAGCAGGCCTATATCCAATCATAAGGAGGGGAAAATGAAGCATTGGAAAGTTCTTGTGGTATCGGTGGTTGTCGGTCTGGTGATGTCGGGAACGTGGATGGCCCGCGCCCAGGAAATCGTCATCGGGTTTTCGGGGCCCTTAAGCGGCCCGGCGGCGGAATACGGCCAGGACATCCTCTATGGCATTGACATGGCCGTCAACCAAATCAACGCCGCCGGCGGCATTACCGTGGACGGCAAAAAGTATAGATTCAAGCTGGAAAAACTGGACGACCGTGCCGATCCCACGGCTGCCGTCAACAATGCCCGCCGCCTCCGGAACAACGGCGCCATTGCAGTCTATAACGGCGTTTTCACCACCATCGCGGCCATGAACAAAATCAATCAGGAAAAAGGCAACGAGTTTCTCCTGATGGCCTACACGAGCACTCCCAAGCTCTACGAAATGGGCAACAAGCTGCTCATCGGAACAACGGCGCCCCCTTTTACCGTCTATCTTGACCAGTTTATTGCCAGCGCCATGAAAAAAGGCTACAAGAAAGTCGCCATGGTTGTGACCGCCGGGGCCTACGGAGAAGAGTGGCGGGATGCCTTCCGGGAGCGCTGGACAAAAGTCGGCGGCACTATTACCGCGGACAAGCCCGCCAACTATTACACGGAGACCGATTTTTCCGCCCCGCTGGCCGCGGCGCTGGCCACCAAGCCCGACGCGATGCTGATCGGCGGTCCGTCCGCCACCACCGCCCTGGTCATTGAACAGGCGCGGGGCATGGGCTTCAAGGGCGCTTTTATTGTCATCGATCAGGCCAAGCTGGATTATATGGCCTACCTTCTGAAAGGCTACAAACTGATGAACAACACGATCGGCGTCGCCACGCCCATGAGCGTTCCCGTTCCCGCGTCGATCGCTTACGAAAAGCGGTACAAAGCAACGTATAAACGGATGGTCACATCGGAAGGCTTCAGGAATTACGGAGCAACGATCGCTCTGGCCCGGGCCATTGAAAAAGCGGGTACGACCACGGACGTCTACAAAATCCGGGCGGATTTCCATAAGGCGCTGCCGATCAACGGTGATACCATACCGACGGAAATATTCGGCATTACCGAAAAGGGCGGTCTTCTGATCAACGGTTCCACCCAGACCGTCGAAAACGGGACATTGACGCCGCCCATTCAGTATTTCTGGTGGATCAAAAGCGACGGAGAATGGGAAAACATCAAGAAGGTTACGAAGAGTACGGCAAACATGGTTCGTCTGCCGAACTAAAAAGGCAAAGCAAAAGCACGGGACCTCAAGCCATCCCTCTGAACCGGCGGCCTGAAGAGCAAAGGCCGCCGGTTCAGCCACACTGTTTCGGCAATCCCGTAAAGCCCGGAATCCGGCATGATTCAGTGCATCGAGAGCTTTGCACAACCCCTTTAATCGTCATGCCGGCGCAGGCCGGCATCCAGGAAGTCCTTGAAAAAACTGAATTCCAGCTTTCGCGGGAATGACAAAATTCTTGGTTTTCTGTAGTTATGCAAACGTCTCGCATCAATGGTCTCCGTTTATTTGGACTGTCCGAGTTTGTTGATGGTTCCCTGGGCGATCGCGCATAAGCTTTCCCGGTCGCCGTCAACGGCAAAGACATCGCAGCGGCAGACCGCCTGATTTTTCCCGACGTAAACCGCCTGCGCCCGCGCCACAATAAAATCGCCCAGCGCGGGCCGCACGTAATTGATTTTGAATTCCGACGTCACAACGGCGGGGCCCAGAACACTCCCGCCCACATAGGTCAGCGCGTTGTCCGCCGCGTAGCTGACCACGCCGCCATGCAGAAACCCGTGCTGTTGTTTGAGCTTTGGTTGAATGGGAACCTTGATTTCGGCGCTGCCCACGGCAAAACCGGTCAGCTCCGCTCCGATCAAAACGCTGAAGGGCTGCGAGGCAAGAACCTGCCGGCCCATTTCGAGCATTTCATCCATTGGCCGCTGACCTCCATTTAATTCTGGTCAATCTTAATCCTGCCCAGATCAGGAAAAATGATTTTTTCGCCTTCCGTCCGATAACCGAGAACGTCGACGGATATCCGCCGCAGGGGCTGCACATACTTCGTCACGTAAGCCTCCGGCATGACCAGGATCGCCAGAGGATGACCGTCCAGGGCGGATTTCTGCAGCAGTAATTTTGCGGCCGCGGCCAGCACATTTTTCTCACGGCCGTCGGCGCAGGCGGCAAAAATATGAGAGACGCTATCCGAGGCGGGCGGCATCAGGAACAGTTCCATATCCGCATCGTTGCCGATTTTAAACTTCCAGCGGGAAAGAACCGCGGCCAGATGGCTGATCATCAGATCATGATCGCAGGCATCCATTTCCGCATCCGGCAATGACGAAGGCGGGTTCCCAACCCGTTCCTCGCGAAAAGATACTTCTGAAAAATTAAGCGATGTTTGAGAAGAAAACGCCGCCGTTGATTTCAGTTTTTCAATTTTCCCGACAAACTGAGCGGCTTGCAGGGCAAAACGACTGCTTCCCAGGCAGCCGATCACCGCCACCTGCGCAAGCGAATCGCCGTCCTCCATCCAGGCCCAGACGCCCCGATAGTTTTCTTCAAACAGGGATTTTCCGATGCCTTTCTTGCCGCCCCCGATGATGCCCCGGTGGATGACATAGATTTGCTTTTGCGCATCCTGTGCAAAAGCCGCGCCGGTTCTTCGGTCGATGCCCGCCCAGGGGAAATTGATTTCCGCCGTAATCGGCAGTTGGCCTGACGCCGGAGGCTTGCCTCTGCCAAAGGCGTTCCAGTAGCGGACATTCCGGGTGGCCTGGGAAAATATCCAGATGCCCAGTTTTTTTGACCAGGCCACCTTTGCACCGAAACTCGCCCCCTGATGCCCCAGTTTCACCCGAATCTTTTCATCGACAAACGGCCGGAAACTTTTCGTAAAGAGACGCGCATACCGGGCAATCAGCTTTTCGTCGTCAATAACCTTCAGCATATGCCTTACCTTCCGTCTTCAGCCCGACCATCTTCGCACACCTGGCCCATTACCCATTACCCGTAGGGAACGGGCTTGCCACCCGCAAGGGTGGTCGCGACCGTTCCCTACATCTCGCCATCCGCTCTCTTGTCATCCCGAGTCTGTCGAGGAAGCCTTCGACTTTTCACCGTTTCCTCTTAAACCTTAACCACTTAAAACTTAAATCTTAAATCTTTTACCCATCGCCTCTCACCCCTAGCCTTTCCATACACTAATCCAGGCGTTTTTTAAAGCGGGCAATCGCTCCGGCAAACACCACGCCTCCCAGAATCGCCAGAAAAACAAACTGGGGCCAGAGAATATCCATCCCGACCCCCTTGAGAAATACGCCCCTCAGGATCACCAGAAAATACCGAAGCGGATTCAGATACGTCAGCCACTGGACCACCGCGGGCATGTTGTCAATCGGGAAAACGAAGCCGCTCAGCATGAAGAACGGAAGGATGAAAAAGAAGGTCGTCATCATGGCCTGCTGCTGGGTCGCGGAAATGGTCGAGATGAACAAACCGATGCCCAGCGTGGAAAGAAGAAACAGGCAGGCGGCAAAGAACAGGAGCAAAACGCTCCCCGCCAGCGGGATCTCAAACCAGAAAACCGCGGCCGCAATAACCGCCGCGAGCTGGACCAGCGAAATAATGATATAGGGGATCGTCTTTCCGCAAATGAGCTCGTAGGATTTCAAGGGTGTCACGATGAGCTGCTCCATCGTGCCCGCCTCCTTTTCCCGGATGATGGCAATCGAGGTCAACAACAGGGAAATCAGCATGATCACAAACGCCACGATGCCGGGCACAAAGAAATACCGGCTCTCGATGTTGGGGTTGTACCAGGTGCGGATGCGCGCATCAATCCGGCCGTAGCGCAGCGTCTGCGGATAGAGTTCCCGAAGGGTCTGGCTGTTGAACCGCTCCAGAACGCTTGAAGTATAGGCCATGCGTAGCGCCGCCATATTGCTCATCGAACCGTCGGCGATGATCTGCACGAAAGCAGTCTGCCCTTTCCGGATCAGGGCCGCGAAATCGGGCGCCACCTTGATCCCCATGTCCACGCGGCCTCGAAGCAGCAGATCCTCCAGCGCCCTTTCGTCGGGCAGCCGGTGAGTGATCGTGAAAATCAGGCTGCCGGAAAAGGCGTCCACGAGCTTCCGGCTCTCCGCCGTGCGGGAATGATCCACCACCGCGACGCGGATATTTTTGATGTCGTAGTTGACGACATAGCCGAAAACCAGCATCTGGATAAGCGGCGCCACAAAAAGAATCAGACGGTAATTCCTGTCTCTCAACAGCTGAATAAATTCCTTGCGCACCAGTTCACGAATTCTGGTCCAGCTCATAGACCCTCCTTTTTCAAAAGGAGGTAATTGAGCGCCGCCAGCAAAAGACACAGAAAGCCCAGCACGGCCATGTCCATTCCCAGGTAGGCAAGGCCGGTGTCACGAAGGTAAACGCCCACCAGAATGTCGATGTAATATCTTGCCGGAACCAGATAGGTCGCCCACTGCAGCACGACCGGCATATTGACGATCGGGAAAACGAAATTGGACAACAGCAGCGACGGCAGATAGGTCAGCATGACCGCGGCCTGATTGGCCACCAGCTGCGACTGGGTTGCGGAAGAAATCAAGAGCCCCAGCAGAAGCGCGCATACCAGATACAGGGACGTGCCCAGAACCATCAGCCCGAAGCTCCCCTTCATCACGACGCCGAACAAAACCTGTCCCAGCAGCATGGCGATGAACACATCGGCCATTCCGATGAAGAAATAGGGAATCGCCTTGCCCAGCAGAAATTCACCGGCGGTGATCGGCAGAGATTTGATCGTCTCCATCGTTCCGCTTTCATATTCCCTGGCGATGACGAGCGACGTCAGCATGGCGCCCGCAATCATGATGATGATGGCAATGATGCCCGGCAGAATGAAGTTGCGGCTTTCCAGGTCTTCATTGAACCAGATGCGAATGCGCCCTTCCACGGGCGGCTTGAGCGTCTTTTGCCCCTGGCGATTGAGGAAGGAGAGCAGAAGCTTTGAATTGTATCCCTCGGCAAGCCCCGTCAGATATCCCCGGACCGCGCCGGCAAAGACCGGATCGCTGCCGTCGATGATGATCTGCATCTGCGCTTCCCGGTCGGCCTGAATATCCCGGGCAAAGTCCGGCGGAATGACGATCGCCACGGACGCTTCATCCCGGTCGAGAAAATGGTGAACCTGTTGCGAGGAGACCGGGCGGGCGACGATGTCGAAGTAGCGCGATGCGTCGAGCCGGCTTACGAAATCGCGGCTCAGCTCGCTGTGGTCGTAATCCACGACCACGGTTTTGACGTGCTCCACGTCAAGGCTCAGCGCGTAGCCGAACAGAACGATCAGCAGAAGCGGAATGGCAAAGGCCAGGTACAGGCTGCGGTAATCCCGAATCAGGTGGTAAAATTCCTTGCGGACGATGGCTTGCAGTCGAAAGGGATTCACACCGTTGTCCTCTTCATCAGCCGGATAAACGCGTCGTTCAAGTCGGCGCCGGCCGAATCCGGACAGGCCGTCGCGATAATTTCCTTAGGCGAGCCCTCCGCCACAATGCGGCCGGCGTTGATCATCACGATCCGCTCGCAGAAGCGAGCTTCATCCATGTAATGAGTGGTCACAAAAACCGTCACGCCCCGGGCGGCAAGCTGCCGGATGAAATCCCAGAAATGCCCGCGGGTAATCGGATCGACGCCCGACGTCGGCTCATCGAGAAACAAAATTTGCGGCCGGTGCAAAAGCGCGCAACCCAGGGCCAGCCGCTGACGCCACCCCGGCGGCAGTTCGCGCGTCAGTCGATCGCGAACATCCTTCAGGCGCGTCATGTTCAGGATCCAGTCGATGCGTTCCGGCCACTGATCCCGAGGAACGCTGTACACCCCGAGATAAAACCGCACGTTTTCGTAAGGCGTCAGGTCTTCATACAGGGAAAATTTCTGGGACATGTAGCCGATGGACTGTTTGATGTTTTCCGGCTGGCGCACCAGGTCGAAGCCGGCCACGGTGCCTTCGCCCGCGGTCGGCGTGATGATGCCGCACAGCATGCGGATGGTGGTGGATTTGCCGGAGCCGTTCGCGCCGAGAAACCCGAAGATTTCTCCTTTTTTTACGCGGAAGGTAATGCGATCGACGGCGACAAAATCGCCGAATCTTTTTTCCAGCCGGGAAACCGCGATGGCCTCAGAGGGCAAAGGTGTCATGGGCAATCTCCTCGTCCGCTTCCCGAAGGCGCGTGATGATGGCTTCTTCCAGCGACGGGTGATCCCCCCGCAGGACGGCGGGAGCATTCTGCTCCAGAAGGACGCCCGCGTGCATCAGGGCCAGCCGGTCGCACTTCTCGCCTTCGTCCAGGTAGGCGGTGGAAACCAGAAGCGTCATCCCCGCCTTCTTCATGTTTTGCAGAATGTCCCAGAATTCGCGTCGGGAAACCGGATCTACGCCGTTGGTCGGCTCATCCAGAATCAAGAGCCCCGGCTCATGAACCAGCACGCAGGCCAGCCCCAGCTTCTGCTTCATTCCGCCGGAAAGGTTGCCGGCCAGCCGGTCCGCGAAAGGCAGCAGATTGGAAAAGCCCAGATACTTTTCCTTGCGCTTCTTCCTTTCCCCGCGCGGAACGCTGAAAACGTCCATGAAAAAATCCATGTTTTCTTCGACGGTCAGATCCGGGTACAGACCGAAGCGCTGGGGCATGTAGCCGATGAAATGCTTGAGTTCGCGCCGCCTTCCGGCCGCGTCGAGTCCGTTGATGTCAATGGCGCCTGCGGAGGGCCGGATCATGCCGGCGATCATTCGCAGCACGCTGGATTTGCCGGCGCCGTCGGAGCCGACCAGTCCAAAAATGCTTTGCCGGGGCGCACGGAAGGATACGTTCCGGACCGCCCGGACCTGCCGGAAATCGAGGGAAAGATTTCTTACATCCAGCACCGGCGGGTGGTTCAAGGGCAGATCGGCCATCGCGATCCTCCCTTCACGGGCGCAGGCGGGCGTCCGCCGGCATCCCTGCCTTGAGTTCATGGTTGGGATTGGGAATGGATACTTTCACCAGATAAACCAGTTTGACTCTCTCTTTTTGCGTCTGGATGATTTTGGGGGTGAATTCGCCTTCCGGCGAAACAAACGAAACCACGCCCGGATAGGTTTTGCCCGGAAACGTGTCGATCAAGACATCCGCTTTCTGCCCGGGCCTGACCCGTCCGATCGTCGTTTCATCGATGAATATTTTCAAATCCACGCGATTCAGATTGGCAATCGTGATGACTTCCCGCCCGATGTTGACCGTTTCGCCCGGCTCGATATTCCGGCTGGTGACCACGCCGTCGAGCGGCGATCGCAGCCGCGTGTACTCGAGCTGAATGGCCGCCTGGGAAAGCGCCGCCCGGGCAAGGTCCACCTGTGCGGCGGCGGTGGCAATGTCGTCTCTGGCCGCGTCAATGCGCGAAAGATTGCCGCGGGCCAGAGCCAGGACGGATTCGCTTTCCGCGAGCCTGGCGCGGGCGACGTCATAGTGGAGTTTCAGCGTGTCGTACTCTTTTTCCGTGACCACGCTTTTGCTGAACAGGTCCTCATAGCGCCGGTAATTTTTTTCGGCATCCGTCAGGGAGACCCTGGCGCTTTTCACGGCGGCTTCGGCGCGCGCGACTTCGGCCGGCAGCGTTTTTTTGCTGATTTCGAGAGCGGTTTGAAGCTGCTGTTTTGCTCTTTGCGCGCGGTCGAGGCCGGCCCGGGCCTGTTCGTGGCGGGATTCATACTCCGCCCGGTCCAGTTCCGCGATCACCTGGTCTTTTTTTACGGCCTGCCCTTCCTGAACATCAACCCGTAAAACCCTGCCCGGAGCCTGAAAGGAGAGCTTGGCCTGCGTGGTTTCAATGGTGCCGGAATAAAACAATTCCCCGGGCGCCCTGCGCTGCTGTCCTATGTACACCAACAGACCGGCGCCGATAAATAGCAGCGCGAACACCAGGATGATGATTTTCTTTTTCACGCCTTGCTCTCCTTTTCCCTCTTGGTCAAAGTGGTTTTTCGTTTAGCACATTTCCGAACAGTTGAATACCCTTTCGTCACGAGGCCGGCTGCTTTTTTCGACTTCGG
>Ga0208195_1004661_pt1 | contig 10648 bp, 7 predicted proteins | sample AD_UKC077_MetaG_FD_184441 | JGI IMG/M metagenome (GOLD analysis project Ga0208195, IMG submission 184441) | Active sludge microbial communities of municipal wastewater-treating anaerobic digesters from USA - AD_UKC077_MetaG (SPAdes) (version 2) | ecosystem: Engineered > Bioreactor > Anaerobic >...
ATACATAGTTTCCCCCTTTATTTCTTTGTTATTATAACATGAAACTGTAATGCAATTTTAATGACAATACCCCCGTCCCCTTGTCATATATATATCTCTTCATGTTATAATATATTCAATTGTCCACCTATAATGATAAAAATAAATGTTGCCGGAGAGTAATTTCTCCGGCAACATATCTGACAAGGGGACGGCAGACTGCGCAAAAACAATAATCAAAATCAATGAAAAAACACCCCAAAATTACGCATAAATACCACAAAAACCATTGAAATTTCAATAACTTTGTGGTATAATTAAATCAAAAACGGGGTGTTAATAGTGCAAAGATACGAAGAAGGAAAAGATAGAAGTCAAGTACAGATTGTTAATTTAGAAGATTTAATAGATGAAAATAATCCTGTTAGAGTAATAGATGCATTTGTTGACAGTTTAAATATGGCAAAATTAGGATTCAAGTATGCAGAAACGAAAGAAACCGGAAGAAAGCCAATGAATCCTGCTGATATGTGCAAATTATACGTTTATGGATATTACAACGGTATAAGAACATCCAGAAAGTTAGAAAGAGAATGTGAAAAAAATATAGAGGTAATGTGGTTGATAAATAATCTGAAACCACATAATAAGACCATATCAGAGTTCAGAAGGAATAATAAACAGGTTTTAGAAAATGTGTTTAAAGAATTCAGCATGCTATGCGATGCGTTAAATTTAGTCGGGAAAGAAATGGTTGCAATAGATGGAAGCAAATTTCGTGCATCTAACAGCAGAAAAAGAAATTATACCAAGAACAAAGTAAAGAAAATGATAAAATATTTTGAAGAATCTGCAAATAAATATTTGGAATTACTTGAGAAAAACGATAAAGACGACATAGATTTTAATGAAGAAAACTTAACAGAAAAACTTAAAGCAGCTCAAAAAAGAATAGAAGAATTAAAGGCAATGTACGAAGATATTGAAAAAAATGGTGAAATATCAATAACAGATAAAGATGCCAGACACATGGGTGTAAGTAATAACGGAACAGATATTGCCCATAATGTACAAATAGCAGTAGATAGTAAAAATCATTTAGTTGTGGCAGTAGATGTAGTCAGCACTCCTGATGATTCGGCACAATTATTCAGCATGGCAAAACAGGCAGCTAAGGAATTAGGAATAGAGTTAAAAGATAAAGAAGAAAATCAAAGTGAAGAAGAATATGAAGAATATGTATTAACTGTATTAGCTGACAAAGGATATTATCAATATGAGAATTTAAGGGACTGTTTAGATTCTGGAATAAGACCGGTTGTTGCAAAAGAAAAAGCTTCTAACAAAACAGGTAACGAAAAATATATAAGAGATAATTTCATATATGATAAGGAAAGAGACATATATATTTGTCCGCAAGGAAAGATATTGAATAATATTAGTAAGCCTTCATCACAGAATCAGTTATATAAAAATAAAGAAGCATGTAAAGAATGTCCATTTAAAGACCAATGTACAACAAGTACTGAAGAAAGAACGATTAAAAGAAACGAGCAGCATGATATATATGACATTGTAAACAAGATAATGGATGAAAATAAACAAGTATATAAACGAAGACAAGAAATTGTAGAACATGTATTTGGAACAGTAAAAAGGAACTTAGGCTATACATATTTTCTTACCAGAGGTAATGAAAGTGTAAGAGCTGAATCCTTTATGCACTTTTTAGCTTACAATTTAAAAAGAGTTATAAAGATAGTAGGAGTAAAAGCCTTGGTAGAGGCTATAAACTCCTATGCTATAAATATATTTTCATTTTTTTATAAATTTAATTTTGGCAAACTAGAAATGGTTATTTAAAGGGTAAGACAAACTGCGGATCTTGCGCAGTCTGACGGGGGTATTGTCATCTGTTTTATGCGATGTTTTGTTCATAATTTTAGATTTTAGCAATGTCGGTTCTATATTCCATTTTTTCAAAATTAATTTTGGGAATGTTTTTATATACTTTTTTTCGCGCTTCCTCTAAGGATTTTCCCATGGCTGTTACTGCCAAAACTCTTCCTCCGTCTGTAACTGTTTTATTCCCTGATAACTTGGTCCCTCCATGGAAAATTATTATATCATCATCAACCTCGTTTATTCCTGTTATTTCCTTGCCTTTTTCATAGCTTTCGGGATACCCTCCCGAGGCTAATATTACGGTTACACATTTATTATCTTCCCACTGCAAATCATCTTCTGTTAAATTGCCCTCAATACATTTAAGCATTATATCAATTAAATCGGACTTAAGTCTTGGAAGAACTACTTCTGTTTCAGGGTCTCCAAAACGAGCGTTGTATTCTAATACCTTAGCTTGATTGTTTTCAATCATGAGACCTATAAACAAAACTCCTTTAAATTCAATATTTTCATTCAGAAAACCATTCAGAGTCCTGTCTAATATATTTTCTTTAATGTATTTATTTAATTCTTCGGTAAATATGGTGTTTGGAGAAAAGCATCCCATTCCTCCCGTATTGAGCCCTTTGTCCTGGTCATATGCTTTTTTGTAATCTCTTGCACTTTCCATGGGAATCATATTTTTGCCATCAACAAAGCATAGTAGCGAAGCTTCCGTACCTTTTAAGAATTCTTCTATAACAACTGAATTTCCTGCTTCGCCGAACTGCTTTTTAACCATTATACTTTTAATGGCTTCTTTGGCTTCTTCATGTGTTTCACATATTAAAACACCTTTACCTGCAGCTAAACCGTCAGCCTTTACAACAATCGGAGTATTAAATTTGTTAAGTTCACTGATTGCTTTTTCACTATCCGTATAAATTTCATAATTAGCAGATGGAATTGAATATTTTTTCATGAAATCCTTTGAATAGGATTTGCTCCCTTCAAATTTTGCTCCGGCTTTTACAGGTCCGAATGCTTTTATTCCTTTCTCATTAAGCATGTCGACCAACCCTGCTACCAATGGCACTTCAGGGCCGACAACTACCAAATCGATACTGTTTTTTACCGAATATTCAACTAACTTCTCCAGTTCATCTGCTTTAATATCAACACATTCTGCAATTTTAGATATGCCTGCATTTCCGGGAGCACAGTATAACTTGGACAGTTTGCTGCTTTGTTTTAATTTCCAGCAAATTGTATGCTCTCTTGCTCCGCTTCCAACTACAAGAATTTTCATAAGACCTCCTAATGTTTAAAGTGTCTCATACCGGTGAAAACCATGGATATGTTGTATTTGTTGCACACTTCTATTGATTCATCATCCTTTAATGAGCCGCCCGGCTGAATAATAGCTCTTATTCCGGCCTTTGCCGCTTCCTCCGCACAATCGGGGAACGGGAAAAATGCATCCGATGCAAGGGATGCTCCCTTGGTGCTGTCTTTTCCCAAAAAATCATACGCATGCTCAATTGCCTGCTTGCATGCCCATATGCGGTTTACCTGTCCCGGCCCGATTCCAAGGGACTGTCCGTCTTTAACAATGACTATGGCATTGGATTTTGTATGCTTTACAATTTTCCATGCCATAAATAAATCCTTCATTTCCTTTTCGGTCGGTTTAGAGGAAGTTACTGTTTTTAACTCTTCACCTTTAGGAAGGAGCTTTGAATCAATTTCCTGGACTAATAAACCGCCGGCAACCTTTTTAATATCGTAGGAATATTCATCCTGCTTTTGTAATATATTTTCTATTTGCAAAAGTCTTATATTTTTCTTTGACATAAGTACTGACAAAGCTTCTTGGCTGTATGAAGGAGCAACAATTATTTCAACAAAGATTTTATTGATTTCCTGTGCAGTCCTTTCATCAATTTCCCTGTTAAATACAACTATGCCTCCAAATATTGAAGTGGGGTCTGCATTGAATGCCTTCATGTAAGCTTCATAAATATTGTCCCCGCATCCTACTCCGCATGGATTTGCATGCTTGCATGCAACGACACAAGGCTCGTCAAATTCTTTTAAGAGTTCCAAAGCTCCGTTGGTATCATTTATATTATTAAAAGACAACTCCTTGCCGTGAAGCTGCAAAGCTGAAGCCAAAAGACCGTCAACATTTTTAACTTCTTTATAAAATACTGCTTTTTGGTGAGGATTTTCACCATATCGCATTTCCTGGATTTTTTCAAAAGTCATTGTGTATGTATCAGGCAAAGTATTGTCCTTTCTTTCTCTTTTAATATAAGATGCAATCAATGTGTCATAATGAGCAGTATGAGAAAAAACCTTTGAGCAAAGATAAAATTTAGTGTCTAAGGAAACTTCTTTATTTTCTTTTAATTCATTAAGAACCAATTCATAATCCTTAGGGTCAACTATAACAGCCACATCCTGATAGTTTTTAGCTGCGGAGCGAAGCATCGTAGGACCGCCTATATCAATATTTTCAATTGCTTCTTCCCTGCTTACGCCTTCTTTTAAAACAGTTTGTTTAAAGGGATACAAATTTACAACCACCAGGTCTATTGGCTTAATATTTAAATCTAATAGCTGTTTCATATGCTCAGGGTTTGAGCGCATTGCCAGTAATCCTGCATGAATGTTCGGGTGCAACGTTTTTACCCTTCCGTCGAGGCATTCAGGAAAATTTGTTACTTCGGAAATTCCTCTTACTTTAATTCCTGCCTCATTTAATTTTTTGTGAGTGCCTCCCGTTGATATAATCTCGACTCCTAATCTTTCTAATTCTTTAGCAAATTCGACTATTCCTGTTTTATCGGATACACTAATTAAAGCTCTCATCATTTTACTCCTTAATTTTTACTTTTCTTCCGCTTATTTGAATTTTCCCTTCGCAGTAATACTTCACAGCTAAAGGAAGTATTTTATGCTCTATTTTAAGTACTTTTTGCTGTAATGTTTCGGCAGTATCTTCATAGCCTACTTCAACCGCTTCTTGAATGATAATTGGACCCGTGTCTGCTTCCTCATCTACAAAATGTACTGTTGCACCGCTTAATTTAACGCCGTATTTAATAACTTCTTCATGAACCTTAATACCGTAATAGCCTTTCCCGCAAAATGCCGGTATTAAAGACGGATGAATATTAATTATTCTATTCCTATACTCTTCAATAAATTTAGAAGTTAGTATTTTTAGATATCCTGCCAGTACCACCAATTCAACATTATGTTTTTTTAACTCATCAATAATAGCATCATTGAAATTTTCAAAGCTTTCATAATCCTTTTGCCTTATATATAGGGCATCGATGTTTTTTTGCCTTGCTCTGTTAAGTCCATAAGCATCTTTTCTGTTTGAAATGACAACGGTAATTTTACCCTTTATATTTCCTGTCTCGATATTATCAATCAAGGACTGCAGATTAGTTCCTGAGCCTGAAATTAATACACCGATTTTTACCTGTGGCATAATTTAAGCCCGCCTTCCCTTTTTACTGTTCTTCCTATTATTACAGGGGTTTCACCGACACTTTTCAGGTAGCTCAAAATATCGTCCGCATCATCTTTTGCAACAGTCAATACTATGCCGATACCCATGTTAAATGTACCATACATTTCATCAATGTCAATGTTCCCTTTTTTTTGCAACAGCTTAAATATGGGAAGAACATTGATATTTTTAGTATCTATATCTGCTGTAATGCCTTGAGGAAACATCCTTGGAATATTTTCATAAAATCCCCCGCCTGTAATATTAGATAAACCCTTTATTTCAAATTTAGATATGAGGTCAAGTACCAGCTTGGCATAAATTCTTGTCGGAGTTAATAACTCTTCTCCCAAGGTTTTTCCAAGCTCCTCTACATAGTCTGTAATATCATAGTTTTTGTGACTGAAAAAAACTTTTCGCACTAAGGAGTATCCGTTGCTGTGAATTCCGCTTGAAGGAATACCTATTAAAATATCCCCTTCTATTATTTTTGAGCCGTCGATTATTTTCTTTTTATCAACAATTCCAACACAAAATCCCGCAATATCATATTCTCCCACGTCGTAAAGTCCCGGCATTTCGGCAGTTTCTCCTCCAATTAAGGCACAGCCTGCCTTAATGCAGCCCTCCGATACACCTTTAACAATGCTTGCTGCTTTTTTTGGCTCTAGTTTTCCTGTTGCTATATAATCCAGGAAAAATAAAGGTTTTGCACCCTGGCATATAACATCATTTACACACATGGCTACGGCGTCCTCACCGATAGTGTCGTGCTTGTCTGCCATAAATGCAATCATGAGCTTTGTTCCAACACCGTCTGTTCCCGAAACCAATACCGGTTCTTCATATTCATCCTTATCGATTTCAAACATTCCTCCAAAACCGCCTATGTTTGAAATTACACCCTTTATATGTGTTTTTCTTACATGCTCTTTAATGAGCTTTACCGTTTCATAACCGGAATTTACATCCACGCCTGAATCTTTATAAGTCAGTTTATCAGTCATAATACCTCCTTATATACCGTTATTGGGTACTTCCATGGGATAATCGCCGTTTAAACAAGCCTTGCAGTAGCCTAGATTTGAACCTGTAGATTTGATTAAGTTTTCTAAACTCAAGAAATGTACGCTGTCTGCTTTAATATAGTCTTTTATTTCTTCTATTGTTTTATTTGCGCCTAACAATTCTTTTCTGTCAGGGGTGTTTATACCGAAGAAACAAGAATGGGTTACCGGAGGTGAAGCTATTCGTACATGAACCTCTTTTGCCCCTGCTTCCCTGACCATACTTACAATTTGTTTTGTTGTTGTCCCTCTTACTATACTGTCATCAACCATAACTACAACTTTATCCTGAACAATTTCCTTTAAAATGCTTAATTTTGTTTTGACTCCCTGCTGTCTTAGTTTATCAGTGGGCTCAATGAAAGTCCTCTTTGCATATCTGTTTTTTATAATTCCAAGACCATATGGAATACTTAATTCTTCTGCATATCCCAATGCAGCCGGTGTTCCTGAGTCAGGCACGCAAAATACCAGATCTGCTTTCACGGGAGCTTCCTGTGCCAACAATCTACCTGATTTATATCTCGTCTCATAAACATTTACACCATCTAAATTGCTGTCCGGTCTTGCAAAATATACATGCTCGAATATACACAATCTTTGTTGTGCATATTTGGTGGTTTTTATGCTGTTAACTCCTTCTTCATTTATTACAACAATTTCACCAGGCTCTATATCTCTTATAAATTCACCGCCCATTGCAGTAATTCCGCAGCTTTCCGAAGCAAGCAAATATCCGTCTTCCCTTTTCCCAAGGCAAAGAGGTCTAAGGCCATAGTTGTCCCTTACGCCGATAAGCTCTTTATCTGTCATAACTACAAATGCATATGCTCCTTTTACAACCTCCATTGTAGTTTGTATAGATTTAATTATACTGCCTCTGTAATGTCTTGAAATTAAATTGGCTACAACCTCAGAATCAGTGGAAGTCTGAAATATTACTCCTTCATTTTCAAGTATTTCTCTTATAGAATCTGCATTAACCAAATTTCCGTTATGGGCTAAGGCTATCGAACCTTCTTTATATCGCACTACTAAGGGTTGTGCATTTTGCTTTTCGCTTTCTCCGGATGTGGAATATCTGTCATGCCCTATTGCAATATTGCCTTTTAAACTATCTATTACCTTTTGTGAAAGAACATCGGCAACCAATCCCATATCCTTATGGAATTCAATTCTTTTTCCTGTATGAATTGCAATACCTGCACTTTCCTGGCCTCTATGCTGAAGTGCAAATAAACCGTAATATATAAGCTGACTTGTAATATCCGGATTGTCTGAATATACTCCAACAACCCCGCATTCCTCATGTAATTTATCTTCTTCTAAATTGAACATAGTATCTCCTTCTTGTCATTGGTATGAATGTTTGTCTCGTCATCTTTATCCTGTGCTCAGGATGACATCAATTTTTCGTTTAATTTCTTGTCTTTTTCAAATACTTTTTCAGCCATTTGTTTTTTATAATCCAAAAACTTATTCCTTAAATCTTCGTATTTCACCGATAATATCTGGATAGCCAGTAATGCAGCATTTTCTGCGGCATTTATGCCCACTGTTGCAACCGGCACTCCCGGAGGCATCTGTACTATCGATAACAAGGCATCCATTCCGTCTAATTCCGAAGATTTAATCGGAAGTCCTATTACCGGCACAGTCGTGCATCCTGCCAACACTCCCGGCAAATGGGCAGCCTTTCCTGCTGCAGCTATAATGACATCATAACCGTTTTTATATGCATTTCTTGCAAATTCCAAAGCTTCATATGGTGTTCTGTGGGCTGATATAACCCTTACATCAGCCATAACTTCGAAATCTTTCAAAACTTTATAACCCTTTTCAACTACCGGAAAGTCTGAATCACTTCCCATAACTATTGCTACTTTCATTACTCCTCCATTATTTAAAATATTTTACGCCTGATTCAAATATCGGCTGGTTTTTGTTTCCGGGAATATTTTTATATAAGTTTTCGTCCAGTCTTTCAGAATGTGCCATCTTGCCGAAAACCCTTCCGTCAGGGCTTGTTATTCCTTCAATTGCTTCCACAGAGCCGTTCGGATTGTAAAAACCGTCATAGGTCGGATTATTATTTAAATCAACATATTGAGTTGCTATTTGACCATTTGTTTTCAATTTTTCTATCCATTTTTGATTTGCTGCAAATCCTCCTTCTCCGTGAGACACAGGTAAGTAGTGGGTGTCTCCCACACTGCACATTCTTAACCACGGGGATAGGTTGCTTACAACCTTTGTTTTAACAAATGTTGCTATATGCCTTCCTATCTTATTATAAGTTAAAGTCGGATAATCATTCTCCATATCAGTGATTTCGCCAAATGGTACCAATCCCAATTTAATGAGTGCCTGGAAGCCGTTGCATATACCAATAATCAAGCCGTCTCTATTGTTTAACAAATCTGTAACTGCATCCTTTAACAATTCATTCCTGAATACTGCCGCAATAAACTTTCCGGAGCCTTCAGGTTCATCTCCGGCACTGAATCCTCCTGGAAATGCAATAATCTGTGACTGCCTTATGAGTGAATTCATTTCTGTTATTGAATCTTTAATATCCTGTGAGCTTAAATTTTTAAAAACAAAAATATCTGCTTTTGCTCCGGCTCTTTCAAAGGCTCTCTTGGTTTCATATTCGCAATTTGTTCCCGGGAATACCGGAATAAATACTCTTGGTTTTGCAATGGATATGGAGGATTTAGCAATATGTTTAGAATTAAAACTATAGTTCTCAATCTCTCCGGCTCCATCCTTTTTCACAGGGAATATATTATTTAAAGGTTTAAGCCAATTAGTCTTGATTTCTTCCAAGGATATGCAAATACCATTAACCCATATTTCCTTTTCATTTATTGTTTTTCCTATTTCAATGCAATCCGCAAATGGTAAAAATGAGTTGTCGACCTCTAATACAATGTCGCCATAGCTTGAGTCAAACCAATCATTACCAATTGTAAAATCACTTCTGAATCCTATTTCATTTCCCAAGGTCATCTTGCTTATGGCTTCAGCAATCCCCCCGTATCCTACGGTATGCGCACTTAAAACCTTTCCTGTTTTTATTGCTTCATGAATAGCCGAATATTTTATACCGATATCTTCAAAATCAGGAATATTATTTTCATCTTTTTTAATCTTTATTAATACAACCTTGTTGTTTGCTCTCTTGAATTCCGGTGAAATAATATTTTTTACATCTGAAACTGTTACTGCAAAGCTTATTAGCGTAGGCGGTACATTGAGTTCGTTAAATGTACCTGACATACTGTCCTTTCCGCCTATTGAGGGAATTTTAAGTTCATGCTGGACCTTAAATGCTCCCAACAAGGCGCTTAACGGTTTTCCCCATCTTTCAGGCTCTTTATTCAACTTTTCATAGTACTCTTGGAATGATAGCCTAATATTTTTATAGTCTCCTCCCATTGCTACAATTTTGGCAATAGAATGTATTACCGCGTACATTGCTCCGTGGTAAGGGCTTTCCTTAGAAAGATAAGGGTCAAATCCATAGGTCATCAGCGAACAGGTATTTGTAATTCCTTCTTCCACAGGAATTTTGGCGGCCATTCCTTCTGCAGGAGTAAGCTGTGTCTTTCCTCCAAGGGGCACTAATACTGAGCCGGCACCTACTGTCGAATCAAATCTTTCAATCATTCCTTTTTGACTTGCAACATTCAAATCATTTAAATTTTCAAGCCATATTTCTCTTATATTATTACTTTTAAAACTTCTTTTATATTTTGAGTTAAGAGGTTCTTTTATTCTTGCATTTGTTTTTTGCTTTACACCGTTGGTATCCAAAAAATCCCTGCTAATATCAAGTATCGTCTTTCCTCTCCATGTCATTTTAAGCCTTCTGTCATCAGTAACCTCTGCAACCACTGTTGACTCAAGGTTTTCTTCATTAGCATATTCATTAAATTTATCTGCATCTTCTTTTCTTACAACAAGAGCCATTCTTTCCTGGGATTCGGAAATAGCTAATTCAGTTCCGTCAAGTCCGTCATATTTTTTTGGCACCAAGTCCAAATTTATGTTTAAACCGTCTGCTAATTCTCCTATGGCAACAGAAACTCCTCCTGCACCAAAATCATTGCATTTTTTTATAAGTGTGCTTACTTCTTTTTTTCTGAACAGTCTTTGAATTTTTCTTTCCGTAGGAGCATTACCC
>Ga0208195_1004672_pt1 | contig 10626 bp, 8 predicted proteins | sample AD_UKC077_MetaG_FD_184441 | JGI IMG/M metagenome (GOLD analysis project Ga0208195, IMG submission 184441) | Active sludge microbial communities of municipal wastewater-treating anaerobic digesters from USA - AD_UKC077_MetaG (SPAdes) (version 2) | ecosystem: Engineered > Bioreactor > Anaerobic >...
AATGTGGCCACTTGGTCATCCACCAAGGCGTTTCTACTGGTGACAAAGAAACCGAGGCTCAAGCGAATCAATTTGGATCCGCGCTACTGATGCCTAGAGAGGCGTTTATCCGTGAGTTTCCCGCGATGCCAACAAGAATAGATTGGCATGCGATTTATTCTCTAAAAGTGCGTTGGCGCGTGAGTGCAAAAGCCATCATTCGCAGAGGACATGATCTAGGTAGGCTAGATGCCAATCAGTACGCGATTGGCAATCGGTTCCTAAATCAGACAGGGCAATCTAAAGTGGAAAGGTTTGATGAAAAAATCCCTCTAGAAGAGCCTGAATTGCTTAGAACGGCAATTGGGGCCTATTTGAATGCCTATTCATCGACCCCTGCAGCTCTTGCCAAAGAACTGTCAATGACACCGTCGATGATTGAGCAATTGATTGGTTTTTCAGCTTTTCGAGATCATCTGCAAATAGGTCAGACTTCCAAATTACTCGAACCCACATGAGCCATCTGGCTCAGGAGAGCGTTCAGCATCGAGGCTTAGATGGCTCAAAAATGACCACGCGCAAGCCGAATTGATCTCGCCTATCAGTTCAGGTTTATCTACCCTACTGGGGACAATTTACCCTGCTCTGCGCCATTTGGAACTGGACATTTGACATAGTCGTTTGTCTTCGGATTTGAGATAGAGCGATAAAGTGCACCTCCTCAACTTTGATCCTGAAACAAATGAGTCATCTCAAGTCTGTGCCCTGCGCCTCATGCCCTGCACCGCCTTGATCTTGCGGGCCAGCTCCTGCGAGCTATAAATGCTGGTGGTCGAGACACTAGCGTGGCCCGCCAATTCCGAAGCAACTTCGATGGGCACCCCGTCCACCAATGCCTGGCGAACAAAGGTGTGACGCATCCAATGCGCACTGGCTTTTTCAAACCGTCTAGCATCCAGACCGGCTTCCTGCGCCGTCTTGGCTGCGTGTTTGAAAAAGCGCTTGAGGACCGCATAGATTCCTGCCGCGGACAGTGCACTTCCGGCTCCGTCGGACACCGCGGAAACCTCCAGCGCTCCGCCCTGCCCCTGACTCCACTGGGCAACCGATGCATGCAGTGTCCGAATCAAGGGGATGTTCGTCGGATCCACAGAGCCCTTGTCCTCGCCCCTGAACTCCTCTTTATGAAGCTCCAACAGGTGCACCACATCGTCATTAAGAGGAATATCGCGAGTTTTATTGCGCTTGCCAGTCACAGTCAGAATCCAGGTCTGCGGCAGATCGGGCAAGCTTTCCTGACGCAAATTCTGATAGCGTGCACTGGCCAGTTCATCCAATCGGATACCTGAGGTGACCAGCAGTTCCAAGATGCATTTCAGACGCAGACGCTCGGGTCCGTCAGGGAGACTGCCAAGACATCGCAAGACATGTTGCCACTCTGCTTCGGTAAAGGAGCGCGTGATGTCCATTTTGGAAGTGGGCAGGCTGAAGCTTTTCATGAGTGACCGCATGGGATTGGCCACCAGGTAACCCGCCTCCACCAGTCCGCCAAACAGCGTTTGCAAAATCACCAAAGCCTGCTTCTGCGATGCTGGGCTGGGCTGCGCTCGAAACGCGCGCCACCCTGGATCGGTCCGTTTCAGGGGTGCAGGTTCAATCCATGTCCGCGGCACTGCCTGCAAGAATTCCCGGTACCTCTGGCAATCCGGTGACGTGACGGACGACAAAGGCTTATGGAGGACCTGGGCACACCACAACAGGAAACGCTCGACCTCTTTGCGGTAACTGCGCAAAGTAGAAGGTTTCTCGTTGAACCGACTCAGCCAGGCATTGACGGCCTCCAGGTCATTACGGGCACCCAGCGTGTTGGCCATGTGGCTGCGGAATTCACCCCGTTCTCCACCCAGGCTTGCTGTGCTTTGCATCTGCCCCAGGGCGCTTGCCACCAGTGTTCCTGCACCAAACTGGGTCAGTGCCAGTGATTGCACGCCGACCGCAGGCAGCATGGCGGATACCCGCAATGCCTGTTTGGACTTGGGTTCGTGCACGTTGCCCGATACCAGAACCTTGAGATGGTCCTGTTCCAGGATGAGCCAATGCAGCACCTGCTTGGCACGTTGGGCACCAAAGCCTTTGATGCGCGAGTACCAGCGGTAGCCGTAGACATTGATGAAGTTCACCAGGTCACCCAGGGTGATGATGCCCATGTTGCGCAGGCACTTCACCACCGGACGGGCAAACCAGGATTCCAAGCGGTCCGTCGCTGCAGGGATCACGGAGAGCACCGTTTCCAAGTGGTTGAGTGCCCGCACCCGCTCGCCTACCGGGTCTTTGCTCCCCTGGGCCACCTCCATGGCATCGGCATTGTCCAGTCCAAAATGGACTTTGTATTCGGCCAGCATCTCGGCCTCACTCCAACCATCGGGGTCCATCCCCTCGGCTTCCATCCACTCTGCCAGACTGGGCAACTCCACCACCTTGGGCGGCGCGGCATCACTGCGCAGCAGGTCCAATAAATGGGTGATCTTGGAATGGGCTGGCAATGTCGCATCCCTCTGGCGACCGGCTTCGATGATTTGCTTCAGGAGCGCTTCACGCCGGTTCTGCACGTAGCGCAGGTCGGTGGTGGTCTCACTCCATGCCATGTAGCGCTCAAAGGACTCGGCCAGATCCAGGCCTAGCAGACTGGAGCGCACAAAGGCAAAGTGGTGAACGCCAAGCGACCTGCTGTCCCGCACCACCCTGGCCTTGGCGCCCATGGGACGCCCGACTTTGGGTCTTGTAGCAACCGTAGGCAGAGGCACACCCACTGCGTTATCCGGGCTATGCTGCGCGATCGTCATAGCCACGCGCACGTTGTGAAATGCATTCACAAAAACTGCCGAACTGGCAATCGAATTGGAACCGTCGATTTAGTTGAATTAATAGCACGTAATGATTATTGGGATAATCATGACGTCGCTAAGTCCAATAAAGTTAATCAACTCAAAATGAATTCATCTCTGTGACTGGAATGCATGGATGGAATAGTGATTGATCCTGAATGTGATCCGTAATCAATGGCGAAGCTGATTTATTCCTGAAGAAACTGAGAGTCGCTGAAAAAGAACGAGCAGTCGCCGAACGCGAACGGGAACTCACCAACGTAAATTTGGCCAGAGAACATATCGGTGTCGTTTTAGGATTAGTGCAACTTAGCCTATTTGCCTATGATGACCGCGCCCCTCTAAAGAATGCCGACTTTGTGAGCATAGTCATGGAAAGTCAAAGTACATCGACTGAAGTGAGGTCGCCAATTAATGACTTTCTGGGACGGAAAGAACAGGGCGAAAAGTTCACCAGCAAAGCGGATAGCGAAAGACTGCTTGACCTTGCGAACAACCATCTTGAATCAGCCAATGCGCTCAAAGCGCAGATCACAAAAAACGAGACATTCAAAAAGCAGATCGCAGCCATGTACTTACAAGCGGCATCCTCGCTGGAAATGGCAAAGCAAATACTGGTTCAAAAAGCCAGGCCTTAGCGTCGAGCTACATCTGGCGCGCAATACGACTGAAAGCCAAAGACCCATGCTTACAGAGAAACGTTTACAACCTGGTCAGGTATTTCAAGATGCCGATTGGGCACCCACCATGGTGGTTGTCCCCGCTGGTGAATTCTGGATGGGTTCGGAGGAGGGCGAGCCTGACAGCCAGGCGTGCGAAAGGCCTCGCCATCGCGTAGTTATCGAGCGCCCTTTTGCCTTGGCACAAACGCCCGTCACCCGGCAGCAATTCGCCCGCTTTATTGAAGCCACAGCCAACGCGGATGGGACGGACGTGGATGACCGCGATAGGCGCAGCAAAAAACCCATGGTCAATGTCAGCTGGCATCACGGACAAGCCTACACGCGCTGGCTCAGTGAGCAACTGGGCTCGAGCTATGGCTTGCCCACCGAGGCGCAGTGGGAATATGCCTGCCGCGCAGGCACCACCACGGCATACAGCACGGCTGACACCATCAGCACAAGCCAAGCAAACTTCGGCAAGCAACTCTATGGCAAAGACACTGTCCTTGCTGGCCACCCGATTGGCTATGTTGATGTAGGCAGCTACCCCGCCAACCCCTGGGGCCTTCACGACATGCACGGCAACATATGGGAATGGGTGCAAGACACTTGGCACGATAACTACGACCAAGCACCTTTAACTGGTGACACCGCCTGGGATGATGGTGACCAAGACTATCGGGTGCTCCGTGGCGGCGGCTGGCACAACGATGCCAAATACCTGCGCAGCGCCATGCGTGATTGGGAGTACGGCGGAAATCACTGTTACTACACGTATGGCTTTCGGGTTATGCGCACGCTTCCTTGAGGACTAAGTGCATGGAAACCATTATTCAACTTTTTGAACGCTTGCATTGGTGGCAGCGGCCCCTAGTGGCGGTGCTCCCCCTCTTACTCGCGGCACTGGTCCTACCCGCGCTTTACACATCACTGGTGCGCATACCCTTGGATGTGTTGCGCAAGCAATACCCCCAAGACGACCAGCGCAAGGGGCTTGAGCATATAGGCTACGGTGCCGGTATCTTTGCGGTAGCTGGTGTTTTTCGGAAGGCCTGTATGTGCAGACCAAGGCCCGTTGGACCACGCTCATGCAAGTCCACATGGCATGGTTTCAGCAAGATGCCGCTCTCAGGGAAAGACTGCCATCAAGTCGTGCTGCTGATACTTGAGCAAACGCCACCATTCAAATGCAGTCGCCCCTATTTCACCCTAGCCAAACACTAACCCTCCACGGCCAGCACGCATTGCGTGAATGGTCATCAGGTACTGCGATACGCAAGGGCATTTGCTGCGCCGAATCTCCAGCGGCATGGAGCCGGATATAACGGCTGAGGGATTGCAGGTCAGCAGGCAATCTCGCCTCACACACAGTAATTCAGACAGTCCCACACCGAGAGTTTAGGAAGCTCGGAATCGTATAGAAATTCGACATTATTGAAAGCGATAGTCCTTGAGGCCTAACTCGCCAGGGTCTCAGTTGCAGTTCACAGATTTGCATTGATTAGCACAAGCAGTTTCTGGAAAATCAGTTCGCTCTCGCAACGAATTTATAAATCGCGGGCAACTAGCAATACATGTTGCTTTTTGTGCCTCGCAAACTTGCCTAGAAGTATTGCGCTGATGTTGACTGCTATTCTGGCTACGCTCCATTGCTGTAAGTTGATCTGTTGCCTTTACTGCAAACTCACTAGTTGGAAATTTCTCTATGATTAGTTCGTAAAGTTCAGTTGTATTAAAAATAACTGAATTGATTTCTACGGTTTTACCGCGCTGAGACTGGCCTGCTAATAAATATAACTGCTGCGGCCCTCTAGAAACAGCAGCATTGATCGCATCGCGCTTTTTCGTAATTGCAGTTTTTCTTTCAGCATCTTCACGGGCTACTGCATTCTTACGTTCTGCCTCCGCACGAGATATGTCAGCCCGATTTCTTGCATTAATATCAACAATGAATATGGAATTCGCTTCATCCCTTGATAGCTGAATTGACCGTACCAAACGAACTGAGTATGCAGGGTATGAGTTACTACTTACCCAAGTGTTCGTCACCCAGCCACCATGAAAACCAACGCTCCAAGCTTTATCACTCCGCGTAGAGGTCCAATAGTGGTACGCCCATGTAGAAGGAAACGCATTTGCATCAATCGTCGGAGTTGCACTGCCATCTGGACAACCGTGGGCAATACCATCACCACCATCACCAACGTTTTCGCTCATTTTCAAAGCGCCGCTTGATGAACAATTTATTAACGATGCGAGTTGCCGAATAGTCGGCAGTTGCCAATCATTGACTCCCCCATAACCACCTTGAGCATTCAAATCTTTTGATGTCTGCTGTGCGCCTGAGAAGCCAAACCTACTCGCATCTCCACGGCAGTCTTTAGCATCCCAAGTTTGTCCTAAGCTGCAGCGCATCCAGATTAGGCCAGTAGCTTTGTCCCATATTTGGTTGCCCTCCTTGTTTGTGAAATACGGGCCGGCTTGCGCCCCCCCCAAGCCCACACTAATCAACAGTGCAAGCAGCCATTTTTTTTTCATTTGCTACGTCCCTGAAACTTGAAGTTCCAGTTTAACTGGGCGCGGATGGCAGGGATGTTGATACTCCATCAAAATGTGGTGGCTCTAGCCTTTTTTCCGGCCAATGAACTCATGTGTCCGTGACATTGAACGACTATTCCCGGTACGCCGAGCGGAGTTCAAAATTTGCTCCGAGTTTTCTGCGTGTTGAGGCCCGGATTTCATTTGGAATCAACAACTTTGTGAACATCACCCAGATGGGTGAGTTTTGAGTGGAATTTGCGAACTCAAATGGATCAAGCTGATTAAAGACTTAAAGCCGAGTTAACAAAATTTGCTTCCTGAAAGTAGTCAATTCCCCCGCTTATCACGATAAAAGTGGATGTTCAATTGGCCGCAGAATTGAGCTTGAAGGAAAAAAATTCGTTACCAAGCACTCCGAATTCGCATGAACACAGTTACGCACACATTGGCTGCAGGTGTCAAATGACAATTGAATATCTAACACCCGCTGAACTGCACCAGCTCACCGGATTCGCTCGACCCACAAGCCAGGCGTCATGGCTCAAGGAGCGCGCACTCCCGCACCGGTTGGATGGCCGTCGCGTGATTGTTTCTCGCGTGCATGTGCAGGCGTGGCTTGAAGGGCGTACAGTTGTTAGTTCTGGCCTCAATTTGGCGGCAGTGAAATGAAAAAGTCTAAGTACCCACGGCTGCGCTCGCACACTCGTAAGGGCAAGGGCGGCCAGGTGTGGGTGTCCTACTGGTACGACATGCGCGGCACCGGCAAGCCCGACGTCGCGCTGGGTCGCGACCACGCTGCTGCGGTCCAGCAGTGGGAGAAGCTGGCCAACCACCTGCCATTGACCAAGGGCCGGGTGCAGGAGGCCATCGACCGTTTTGTCGAGAAGGTGCTGCCCACCTATACCAGCGCCGAAACCATCAAGGGATACAAGAAGAACTTGCGCCAACTCGAACCGGTATTCGGCAAAGCCGGATGGCATGAGATCACCTTGCCTGTGCTGCGCCAGTATCTGGACAACCGCACTGCCAAGACCCAAGGCAATCGTGAGCTGGCGCTGCTTTCAGTGATCTGGGGCAAGGCGCTGCTGTGGGGGATGACCGAAAAGCCTTGGCCCGCTGCTGGCGTCAAGGGGTGGAAAAACCCCGAGCAGGCCCGCGAGTTCGAAGTCACCACCGAACTTTTCAATGCGGTGTATGAGCACGCAGATCAGGTTCTGCGGGACTGCATGGACATCGCCACCACCACGGGCATGCGACTCACTGACGCGCGCACCGTCCGCATGCCTGTCGATGGCAGGCTTCGGTTTCGCGCAGGTAAGACCGGCAAGTGGGATTACTTCGTGGTGGAGAAGTCCCCCGTGCTAACTGCCCTCATTGAACGCAGGGGCAACGTGGACAGCGTGATGCTGCTCACCACCAAGACCGGTCGGGCCGTGTCGGCGTCCATGCTGCGCGCACGGTACGACGACGCCCGCATCAAGGCCGCCGCCGCGAACCCCAAACTGGCCGACGACATCAAGGCCATGTTCCTGCGCGATACCCGCAAGCGCGCTGCCGACTTGGCCGACGATGTAGACGAGGCGTCGAAACTGTTGCAGCACAGCAGTAAAGCCCTGACTGCGAAGCATTACCGGACAAAAGGAACAGAGCTCAAAGCAGTGCGATAAATCGCTCCCGCACTACCACACCCTGAGAGATAGAAAGGTGAATCTAAGTGTGGAATATATGCGGAAGTAATCGGCCTGCAGGCCGCACCCAGCTTAGAATCGCCCATGGGCTCACCCCCCGCCGCAAGGCGTGCCGGTTCGATTCCGGCCCCAGGCACCAATTAAACAGTGATTTTGTTGCTATTGAATTTGTAGCAAATCACAATCACTTCCGCATGCTGTTCGCTTGACAGCGCCAGGCGGTCCAATTCTCCATCAGGCGATTAGTGGGACTTGAATCCAGCGACAAACTGACGTTTGCTGATCGCGAACCGTTAACGCGCAACTGCATGCTGCAGAACAAAGTCGGCGATTGAGCTCGTGTCCGCCAGATCCAGGATGGGTAGTCCCTTGCCGTCAAGAGGCGTATCGCAGGCCAGCACTGCAATGCCCGGCCAGTCGGGCCACAGCGTTTCCTTACTTTGACCATCGCGCCAAACTTCCAGCTTGGGAAAACCGCCACTCTTGAAACCTTCAATAAGGACCAGGTCACAGTTCTGCATACGGTCCAGTAAGTAGTCCAGTGAGGGCTCTTGCGCGCCACGCATTTCATGCATCAGTGCCCAACGGTCACTGCCAAGAAGCAGAACCTCCATGCAGCCTGATTCCCGCAGGCGGTAAGAGTCCTTTCCCGGGCGGTCAATATCGATATTTTTGTGACTGTGCTTTATGAGTGACACCACCAAACCTCTTGCCGCGATCTCTGGCACCAGCTTTTCCAGCAGCGTGGTCTTACCCATGCCGGAGTGACCAGCAATTCCAAAAATCCTCATGCAAACGTCCTGGTTAGTTGTTCAATTTGCAACGCCAAGTCTCGTGCCTTGTCGTGGTCGGTCGCAAATTGACGTGAACAACGTAATGTCGATTCTTCGCTGATAAGTGTAGATCACTTCGTCGAGTAGAAGCCCCGTGCGTGGACATTGCTGGCTAGTTGCACCGGCGCACGAACATCGGCAGCAAGCCATCGCCTCCGCCAAGTATTGCGCTGTACTTGTTCCAGTAACCAGCAGGGGTTGTTCAGAGCGAAAGCCGCGATGCAATGGGCGGTCTTACGATAGATTCTGTGAATTGGCTCAGAGCTCTTTCAGCTCTGACAGTCTGACAGGCGGCATGTCGGTTTGACCTGACTTTCTGACATGGCCGATGCCCGCAGATGCATAGATGCAATAAATATTTCTTAGAAATCAACGGGTTACAGAAGGTCTTTTGCTGGCATGCGCATTGCAAGCAGATGCTGCTAGGCAACGAGGCATGGAGATGCCGCTGCGCCCGTTGCTGATTCAAACTCTTTGGAAACACAATGAAATTCGTACACATCCTCATCGGCGCATCTGTTTTGACTTGTGCCCCAGCCTTCGCCAGCAGTGCATTGGCGACTCAAAAAGCTTGCTTGGCGTGCCACACTGCTGACAAAAAATTGGTTGGTCCCTCCTACCAGGAAGTCGCCAAGAAGTACGCCGGTCAGAAAGATGCGCTGGCCGTTCTGACCAAGGCGATCAAGACGGGTGGAAGTGGAAAATACGGTCCCGTTCCCATGCCGCCACAGACCGCATTGAGCGACGCCGACGCCAAGACACTGGCGGCTTGGGTGCTCGCTGGCGCCAAGTAGCCGCCTCCAATTCTGGCTTGACGGCCTAGGGTTGAATCGCGCTCTATGGCCGAGAGGTCGTGCTACCGCTCACAGATTCCAGATGGTTAGCGCTGCGATCACAAACCCGGTTTCTGCCTCACTTGTTTTCGGTTGATGCGATGTTTCTAGCCTGTTAAGCATTGCAGGAATAGACCACGCCTCTGCCTTGGTCGGTTGGGTGTTGCCTGATGGGTTTCATCATGCGCGGCCATTGCTCTGGAATTTCGCGCTAAAGGCGTCTTTTTTGTAGTGGAGAATGAATGAACCATAACGAAGCCCCCCCTAGCGCCCCTTGTGGAGCGAAATCATGCCAATGCGCGACTCCAGCGGCGTCGGCAAATCCTGTGTTGCCTGAGACCAAACCGTCGCGCCGTGGCTTCCTGAAGGCCAGTGGCGCTGTGCTAAGTGTGTCTTCGCTCATGGGCACAGCAGCGTTGATGGCCAAGTCTGACGATGTGAAGGCCACCGTCGAATGGGCAGAGCATTTCCAGGGCAACTACCGCCTGATGACCGACGCGGAAAAGGCCGAAGCGCGCGCACGGCTTGAAAAACGCTACTCGGCCCAGTACCACAAGAAGGTCATTGTGGATGGTACCGAGGCCGCACCCGGCGTCCTCATGGGTTATGCACTGAATATCAAAAAGTGCATTGGATGCCGCCGTTGCGTCAAAGCCTGCGTAGAAGAAAACAACCAGTCGCGTGGCGAGAAACCCGGAGAACGTATCGAGTGGATACAGGTGCTGCGCATGGAGCGCGGTGAGTTCTCCAACGACAAAATGAACCAGGGCTACCCAGAAGGTCTTGGCATTCAGGTCGGTGGCAACGCCTATACACCCGCCGGTGCCGTGCTGGAAGGACAGTACCACTACGAACCCGAAGCCGTCCCTGAAAAAGACGCGAACTACATGCCAATCGCCTGCATGCAGTGTGAAAAGCCACCCTGCGTCAAGGTGTGCCCGGTGCGCACCACCTACCGTGAGGCGGATGGCCCGGTGGTGATCGACTACAACTGGTGCATTGGTTGCCGCATGTGCATGAGTGCCTGCCCCTACTGGGCGCGGCGAATGAACGTCACTACGCCGGTGTTGCCAAAGGAAGACATGAACCCGGTAACCCATTACCTGGGTAACCGGCCCCGCATGCGCGGTGTGGTCGAAAAATGCCACTGGTGCCTGCAACGCACCCGACAGGGTCGCTATCCGGCTTGTGTTGAAGTGTGCCCG
>Ga0208195_1004674_pt1 | contig 10619 bp, 3 predicted proteins | sample AD_UKC077_MetaG_FD_184441 | JGI IMG/M metagenome (GOLD analysis project Ga0208195, IMG submission 184441) | Active sludge microbial communities of municipal wastewater-treating anaerobic digesters from USA - AD_UKC077_MetaG (SPAdes) (version 2) | ecosystem: Engineered > Bioreactor > Anaerobic >...
ATAGGTCACCATTCGCTGGAAGCGAAGGCGTGCGGCGCAGGTCCGCCGTAGAAACCCGACATCACCATGAAAAGGAGTCTTGTATGAACGAGAAGAACTCTGTGCCTGCCTATCTGGAGTGCGCACAACCTAATCCGGCCACCAACCGTGCGCCGTGGTACAAGAATATCGCCCCGTCTTACGCAGGCGTCTTCCTGTGGTTCGTCTTCTGGTCCGGAACCGCCTCGCTTCTGGGCGGGAACGCGGGCGGCATCTTCGCAGCCGGCTGGCCGGTGGCTCTGCTCGGCATCATAGCGGGCGGCGCGATCTGCTACCTGCTCTTTTACCATGTTTTCGGCTGTTTGGGCCAGAAGACCGGCCTGCCGCTCTACATCGTCGGCTCCTCGACCTTCGGTGCGAAGGGCGGATTTTTCTTGCCCGGTTTCTTGATGGGGCTATTGCAGTTCGGTTGGGTGGCGGTCAATATCGCGGGGGCGGCCTACGCGCTGAACCTTTTCCTGAAGTTGCCGCCCGGATCGCCGTGGCTCTATGCGATCATGATCGTGTGGGGTGTGGGCAGCGTCGTGATGGCGCTCAAGGGCATCAAGTATGTGGCGATGATCTCCACCTGGCTGCCGATCGTGCCAGCCTTGGTCCTGCTCGCGGCACTGGCTAAAACCATCGGCGGGCTCGGCTCATTTGATGCGGCTGCATTCGTGGCGGCGGCCAAGGCAGGTAATCCGGATGCGCTGCCGGCGTTGGGCGGCACGGCGATTATCTTTGCGCTGATCACGCACATCGTCGGCTTCACCGCCACCGCTGGCGCGGCAGGCGTGGACTTCGGAACCAACGCGCGTCACAAAAAAGACGTGGTGATGGGCGGTCTGGTCGGTATTTTCGGAGCGATCCTCCTGACCGCTGGCGTCGCGGCCCTGATCGTCGCCGGCTTCTATGGCACGGCGGCCGGCAAAGAGCTGATGGCGCAAGGCAAGGTGGTGTTGGATCCTGTCGCGCTTCTGGCTAACCTGTTCGGCGACAAAGCAGGTGGCGTGTTGGCCTTCCTGTTGGCTATCTGCGCCTTCCCGAGTTGCTGCTTCTCTTCACTGATCGCGGCCAACGCCATCAAGACCACACTGCCCAAAGTCAACCCTTGGGTTTCTTGCGGTATCGGCTGCGTGATCGCCATTATTCTGGCCGTGACCGGTGTGGCGCTCAAGCTGCCGGTGATCTTCGGCTTCTTCGGTGCCTCCTTCGGGCCGATCTGCGGCGCGATGGTCGCCGAGTACTTTATCAACAAGGGCCGCTGGAGCGGTCCGCGCGCGGGCTTCAACCCGGCGGGCTGGATCGCTTGGTTGGTCGGCTTCGTGATCGGCGCACAGCCGCAGCTTGTTGCCTGGGGGCTGCCCCTCGGCAAGCCGCTGCCGCTGAGCCTGATCCTGGCCTTCTTCGCCGGCGCGGTAATCTACGCGTTGCTCGCGAAATTCCAGACGCCGGTTCTGCCCTACCCGCAGGCCGAGGCCCAGAGCGAATGAATAGTACCCTCCGCGCGTTGCGCGGAGGGCGGTTTCAGGGTTTCAGGGTTTCAGGGTTTCACGGGCTGAGCGCCCCCGCGAGCCACTTTTTGTGACCACTCGGTGGCCGCAAAGGTGAGGTTAAAACCTTGCGCGACGCAGCCCCGCAGCCGCGCTACGCGCGGTTTGAGGATTTAGGATTTATGCCCATCCTCCCGCCCATTTTTACACTCATCATTGCGACCACTGGGTGGCCGCAATAAGAGAGGTTGACTCGCGACCCGCGACTGGCGACTTGCTGCCAGCCCCGCCCCCCAAAAAAACTCTGTGTCCTCTGTGTTCTCTGTGGTTAAAAACACCCGAGCATCTTTTTTGCGCAATCGAGCGGGACAACCCCCTTCCTATGTGATATACTCTCTGCGTTGCTACTAACCTCATAAAGAGAGACAGGATTATGAAACGGTTTGGCCTTGTCCTTGCAATCGTATGCGGGTTCTCATTCACTGGCGTATTCGCCGATACGATCATCGGCCCCGATGTCACCCTTGTCGTCACCAACAGCGAGGAGCTTGGCTCCTCCTTGCTGCAGCTCAAGGACGGCACCACCCTCGTGTTCCCGGAAGGGGATGCCAGTGTCGCGGGCCTTAACGAATATACCCTCACTGGCGGCACTTCTGTCGGAACACCCTACACCTCCCCTTACGGCACCTTCACGCGCATCATCGACTCCGCCTACTGGGCAGACAGAAAGATCAGTGAAGCCTACACGGAGTATATCTATACCGGACGCTGGTATATTCCCGAAGCCGGACTGTATAGCTTCTGCGAAAGCATCGATGACCATGCATCTCTCGGCATTGACGGCCGGGTGATCTTCAGGGACATGCGGTGGAGCCAACCCACATGCGTGCAGGACATCCCGCTGGAAGCCGGTTGGCACGGCATCGAGATCCGCGTGTTCAACGGCGCGGCCAGTGGTGGCGTGGTCGGCGGATTCCTGAGCGGCATTCTTTACAGCCCCAGCAACGACCTGATCACCGCCGGGAACCAGACCAACGCCTTTGCCTTCTGCGATCCCGGTAACGGCAGCGTGCTACGCGCCGTCCACAACGGGCACATCGGTCCCAAGACTCTGGTCGAGGGCACGGTCGTCCTGAACCTCGCCGACCATGGCATGGCGCAACCGTTCCGGCTGCCCGGCGGCCTGATGCAACTCACGAACACAACCGGCGCGGCACAGCTTGTGGTGGACGGCGCGGATGAACTCGTTTTCGGAGCCACCGGCTTGGAGATCGATTACCCGCCCTTCAATCTGGATGTGGCCTTCAGCAACGCCGCGCCGGAAGCGTGCCTGACCTTCCGCGATCTGGTCACGCTGTACGCCTGGCCCACCTCCTGCGCCTGGCGCGTCGCCGATAATGCCATGATCGCGCTGGCCGGCACCAACCTGCTCGGTACGGGCGATGTCGTGTTGACCAACCACAGCATTACGGTCCTCGCACCCGAAGCAGTCGCGCAAGACGCTGTGATCCGCGTGCAGGGCACCAACCTCACAGCCGCAATCAAACCGTGCTGGCTGAACGCCCTCGGCCAGTGGCACGGTATGCAGGCGACCATCACGAACGACATCTCACTGGAGGGCGTCGGCTCGACAGCCCTCTTCCCGGTTCACCAGATGTGTTATCTGCAAGGCACGATCACCGGCACCGGCACCGTGAGCAAAACCTGCAGCAACCGCTTGGAAATTTTGGAACCCTGCGACTTCGTGGGCGACGTCATCTGCGGCGGTGGTAGTGCCGTTGCCTTTCACCATGTCACGGCTGGCGATTCCAACAACACCGTGACCGTGCAGAACGGCACGGGAATCGTCTTCTACCCTCCGGGCTACCAAACCGATCCGACGACCGCTTTCATTAAAACACTGGTAGGTGACGGCACCGGCGGTGTGCTGTACATCCCGCTCCTCCAGACGATAGAGGTCGAGCGACTCGAAGGAATTGTCACGGTCCGCGGCCCCGGCACGTTGCGCGTGGGTACGCTGGCGGCGGGCGCAGTCCTGAGTGCCACCACGCATCAGACGACAACCGTGATCATCGGTGCCGCCGAGCCGGACGCCGCCGTCCGGTTGAGCGACAAGACCTCCCTCGTGTTTGCGGGCAACGACATCGTCCTCGACTCTCTCTACCTAGACGCCGGAGCGTTCACGGTCTCCGGCGCGGCCACAATCAAACAGATCAGCGGCCCCGGCACATTGATCAAGCAGGGGCCCGAAACGCTAAACGTGCTGTTCAGCTCGATCACCGACATGCATGTCGAGGTGGGCAAATTGGCTCTCGCCGCGCCCGACCCCGCCGATGTGCTCGGCAACCTGCCGGCCCTCTGGCTTGACGCCGCAGCACCGGGTGTTTTCACCCAATATCAGAGCTACACCTTCACCAATAATTTCACGGTCATCGAACGGTGGAACGACTGCCGGCCCGGCGCACCCTACTATGGCCTCAATACGCGCGGCGAAAACAATTATCAGGTCTATCCGTATGTCATGACCAATAACCAGAACGGTCTGCCGGTAGTTTCTATGGGCTCCTATCAGACCGCCCTGTCTGCGGAATATGGCAACCGCACCGAGGCGCGGCGCCTGCCGCTCTCCACCGACCTCTATCCGCAGCATATCGTGATGATGTTCGGCAGCCAGCACGGCGGCGGCGCATCGGTCGCTGGAGGGACTTGGAATCTGGGGCGGCTCCGTGAAACCGCAGCCGACTACCGCAACCCGGCCACGCCCATGCTGGCCTCCCTCCACCCGATGTGGACCAACGGCGTGGAGGTGACCTCCACCAACACCGGCTTCAGCGGCGGCTATCAGATTCTATCCATCAACACGCAGGGTAAGCTCGTGAACACGCTCGGCTGGCGCAACAGTTATCAGAATGCCGGCGGCCAGAACTACGGCGAAGTGCTGATCTACACCAACGCGCTCTCCGACCTCGAACGCATGACCGTCGAAGCCTATCTGGCCAAAAAATGGGTACTGCCCTACGTCAACACGTGTGTGCCGTCCGCTACAGTCGCGACCGGTGCCGAGTTGGAGATCGGCCGCGCCTACACCGTCGACCAGCTCTACGGCGGAGGCACCGTACATCTGACGGATGGTTCCGCCTTCGCGCCCGTCGGGCGTTTCACCGGCACGTTGCAACTCAACGGCGGCACGTTTGACGTCGTGGACCTGCCCGCGCCGCCCGGTCCGGAAGTGGTGCCCGCCGCCGGACGTTCCGCTTGGTTCGACCCCAGCCAGACCAACCGCGTCGTGTTGGGCATCGAGTACACCCCCACCCGCCCGCTGGCCGTGGCCGGCCTGCTTGACCGCGAATGGGACGGGCTCTACCTGCTGGGCACCTGTGGCGGCGTGGGCATTAATGACTACGACCGCCGCCCCTGGCTCGACGAACGCGCGGGACCGCTGGGCACGCCTCTCTTCTGGCTGGACTATCAGGACTTCTATCCGAACGACACCAAGGGCAACACCCTGCGCATGGCACGCAACCCCAAACAGATCGGCTCGGGAGACACCTCAAGCGTCGTCACCAACGTGCGTACCGGCTTTATCGTGCTGGACAGCTCACGCGGCGGCGGCGTACCGATCACCTACAATGTGGGCGCCAACCAAGTGGTCTGGCGCGACAATCCGCGCTCCATCGACTCGCCGATCTGGAGCAGCGGCACCGCCAGCATCGTCCGTGACGCACCCACTTGGCTCGACGGCCAGCCGGTCAACGGCGCGACCAGCGGCTTCACCGGCAAGGAAGAGCTGCTCTCCTTCGCGGCGACAGGTGTTTTCCAAGCCGGTCATTTCGGCTATTACATGCTCGGTGAGGCGTTGAACGATCGGAACCCCGAACGCCTCGGCGAGATCATCCTCTTCGAGAGCGAGTTGGACGATGCGACGCGGGCCGACATCGAGGCTTACCTGATGTGCAAGTGGCTGGGCAAGGCACGCGACGGCTACGCGGACTTCTCCGGCGCCCGTGTGGATGGCACCGGCACGGTCGCCGCCACCACGCCCGACCGCCTGCCGACTTTTGCCGACACCTTCTCCGGCACGGTCACGCTCTCGGCCGACACCTTTAACTTCACGCTTGGTACCAACGCGCTCGGACAGGCGACCGTCACGCAACAGTACGCGATCCCCGGAACACTCGATGTCGCCGACAGCGGTACGATCAACCTGCACTTCACAGCGCGGCTGCCTGCGGGCCTCTACCCGCTGATCACCTGTGGCAGCTTTGCGGGCACAGGTTTTGAGGCGTGGACGCTCGCCGTCAGCGGCGACGCACCGGCCGGCCACATGACGCTCGTGCAGAGCGCCGACACGCTGAGCGTGCGGGTTGCATCAGTCGGCACGCTCCTGTTCCTGCAATAACCGCTTACGAGCCTATGAAATGAATAGAAAACAGATCATCACCGTTGCCGCGATCGCGGTTACGGGCGTCATGTTTGCCGATTTCGAAAAACCGGCCGAGCCGCAGAATGTCCCCGAGCTTATGACGACCGCCGACGGTAAAGCGGTAACGACTCGTGAGCAGTGGGAACAAATCCGCCGACCCGAGCTTTTGCGGATCTTTCTCGAAAAGGAATACGGCGTGCGGCCCGTCGAACGTCCGGCGGACCTGAAGTTCGAGCAGATCGGTGCCGACGCAGAGGTGTACGACGGCAAGGCGATCAAGAAGGTCGTGCGCGGCATATATTCGGGCCCCGGCGGAACGGCCTCTTTCACGTTCGCCGCATGGATTCCGAAGTCGAACAAACCGGTTCCCGCATTCATCCACGTTTCGCCGCGTCCTGCGGAAACTGCGGACGACATAGATGGCCCGCGTCCGGTCTATTATCTCCCGGCGGAATACATCACATCGCGGGGATATGCGGCGCTGGCCTCGTGCGACTACGACTTCACGCCTGACTTCAGCATGTTTCCCGATACGCCGACCAGCGGCGTCTTCAAGGTTTACGGCCCCAAGAGCATGAAGGAGCGCGCCCCGCACGAGTGGGGCATCCTTTCGGCTTGGGCATGGGGCGCGAGTCGGCTGATGGACTGGATTGAGACCGAACCAAGCATCGACGCAAAGCATGTGGGCGTGGTCGGGCTCTCCCGCAACGGAAAGACGGCGCTCGTCGCGGGTGCCACCGATGAGCGTTTCGCGATGACCGTCTCCTGCTGTTCGGGCTGCGGCGGCGCGAAGCTCAACCACATCCAGTGCCACGAATCCGAAACGATCAGACAAATCATGGCACCCGCCTGGCGCTGGTTCTGTCCCGCCTTTGCCGCATATATCGACAAGGACAAGACGATGCCATTCGACCAGCACCAGTTCCTTGCGCTCATCGCACCACGTCTTCTCTACGTCTCCAGTGCGAGCGAAGACGCCTGGGCCGGACCACGCGGCGAATTCGCAGCCGCCCGTCTCGCTTCTCCCGCATGGGAACTGTACGGCAAGGCCGGTCTTGTCGAGCACGGTTTCCCGAAACCGGACCATCCGCTACACGCCGGCAACGTAGGCTATCACTTACGTTCAGGGCTCCACGATATCACACGCTACGACTGGGAATGTTACCTCGATTTCGCCGATGGCCACGGCTGGCGCTTCGCCGGAAGAGCGAAGTAAGGGGTAATAGGTAAGAAGTAAGAGGTAAGAGGTAAGGCGAACCACTTTTTGCGACCACCCAGTGGTCGCAAAGACGAGGTTAAAACCTTGCACCCATGCGGCTCCGCTCCGCCCGTGACCATTCACAGCATTTTGGGCACTTTTTTAGGGCTCTCTCCTCGCGCATAATACTCATCATTGCATGCCTTTTGCGCATATGGTGCCCGTCCTCCCGCCTGTTTTTACACTCATCATTGCGAGCCACTGCGTGGTCGCAATAACTTGCGGCCAGCCATGCCCCCCTCCAAAAAAACCTCTGCGTCTCTGCGCCTCTGCGTTAAATAAAACCGAGCCATGGAACCCCAAAATGATTGCGTAAAATGCATTAATTTTTTTGCGCAATCTGCAGGGACAGATTCGCCCATCATGTGGTACACTTTTCCCGTTATCGTGGGTTTCGCGTGTGGTAAAGGAGACAGGATTATGAAGCGGTTTGGCCTTGTTCTTGCAATCACGTGTGGGTTCTCGTTCATCGGTGCGCTCGCCGATACGATCATCGGCCCCGACGTCACGCTTGTTGTCACCAACAGCGAGGAGCTTGGCTCCTCCTTGCTGCAGATCAAGGACGGCACCACCCTCGTGTTCCCCGGAGCGGAAGCCGGGGTCGCGGGCTTTAACGAATATACCCTCACCAACGTCACGTCTGGCGGAATTTCCTATATCTCCCCCTACGGTGACTTCACGCGCATCATCGACTCCGCCTACTGGGCGTCTAACAGGATCAGCGAAACCTATACGGAGTATATCTACACCGGACGCTGGTATATTCCCGAAGCCGGGTTGTACAGCTTCTGCGAGAACATCGATGACAATGCGTCCCTCGGCATCGACGGCCAGATGATCTTCAGAGACACGCGATGGAACCAACCGACATGCGTGCAGGATATCCCGCTGGCGGCCGGTTGGCACGGCATTGAAATCCGCGTGTTCAACGGACCGAGCGGCGGCGGCGTGCTCGGTGGATTTCTGAGTGGCATCCTTTACAGTCCCAGCAACGACTTGATCAGCGCTGAAAACCAGGCCAACGCCTTTGCCTTCTGCGATCCCGGCGACGGCAGCGTGCTACGCGCCGCCCACAACGGGCACATCGGCCCCAAGACTCTGGTCGAGGGCACAGTCGTCCTAAAGCTCGCCGACCACGACATGGCGCAACCGTTCCGGTTGCCCGGTGGCCTCATGCAACTCACGAACACGACCGGTACGGCACAGCTTGTCGTGGACGGCGCGGATGAACTCGTTTTTGGAGCCACCGGCCTGTTCATCGACTACCCGCCCTTCAATCTGGACGTGGCTTTCAGCAACGCCACACCGGAAGCGTGCCTGACCTTCCGCGACCTGGTCACACTGTACGCCTGGCCCACCTCCTGCACTTGGCGCGTCGCCGACAACGCCATGCTCGCGCTGGCCGGTACCAACCTGCTCGGTACGAGCGATATCGTGCTGACGAACCACAGCATCACCGTCCTCGTACCTGAGGCGGTCACGCAGGATGCTGTGATCCGCGTGCAGGGCACCAACCTCACGGCCGCGATCAAACCGTGCCAATTGGACGCCCTTGGTGGATGGCACGGCACGGAGGCGACCATCACGAACGACATCTCACTGGAGGGCGTCAACTCGACAGCCCTCTTCCCGGTCAATTCGCCGTGTTACCTGCAGGGCGCGATCACCGGCACCGGCACCGTGAACAAGACCGGCAACAACCGCTTGGAGTTCCTGGAGCCCTGCGATTTCGTGGGCGACGTCATCTGCGGCGGCGGTAATGTCGTCGCCTTCTACCATGGCACGGCCGGCGACTCCAACAACACCGTGACCGTGCAGAACGGTACGACCCTCACCTTCTATCCGCCGGGTCACCAAACCGATCCGACAACCGCTTTCATCAAAACCTTGGTCGGTGACGGCACCGGCGCACTGTACATCCCGGCCTTTCAGACGATGGAGATCGAGCGGTTCGAGGGTGCCATCACAGTCCACGGCGTCGGTGCGCTACGCATCGGCACGTTGGCGGCAGGCGCGACCTTGAACGTCGTTACGGATCGGGCGACCGTGACCATCGGCGCCGCTGAACCGGGCGCCGCCATCCGGCTGAGCAACAGTACCTCTCTCGCATTCACAGGCAGCGACATCGTCCTCGACTCCCTCTATCTGAACCCGGGCGCGTTCGCAGTCTCCGGCGCGGCCACGATCAAACAGATCAGCGGCCCCGGCACGCTGATCAAGCAAGGGTCCGAGACACTAAACGTGCAGTTCAGTTCAATCTCCGACATGCGTATTGAAGCGGGCAAGATAACCCTCGCCGCACCCGATCCGGCCAGCGTGCTCGGTGACCTGCCAGCCCTCTGGCTTGATGCTGCGGCACCGGATGTTTTCACCCAATACCAGAACTACACCTTCACCAACAACTTCACGGTCATCGAACGGTGGAACGACTGCCGGCCCGGCGCACCCTACTACGGCCTCAACACGCGCGGCGACAACAACCACCAAGTCTACCCTTACGTCATGACCAACAATCAGAACGGCCTGCCGGTGGTATCGATGGGCGCTTACCAAGCGGCGCTTCCGCCCGGTTATGAGAACCCTCCGTGGTGCGAGTCGCGACGCCTGCCACTCTCCACCGCCCTCAACCCGCAGTATATCGTGATGATGTTCGGCAGCCAGCACGGCGGCGGCGCGGCGGTCGTCGGCGGCAACTGGGAACTGCGACGTGGCGGCGCGACCACAGCCGACTACCGTAATCCAGCCACGCCTATCTTGGCCGCCCTCCATCCGGCCTGGATCAACGGCGTGGAGGTGACCGCCACCAACACCGGCTTCAACGGCGGCTACCAGATCCTGACCCTCAACACGCAAGGCAGGACCGTGAACGCACTCGGCTGGCGCGACGGCTATCAGAATGCCGGCGGCCAGAACTACGGCGAAGTGCTGATCTACACCAACGCGCTCACCGACATCGAGCGCATGACCGTCGAAGCCTATCTGGCCAAAAAATGGGCGCTGCCTTACAACGCCAACACGCACGTGCCGTCGGTCACGGTCGCGACCGGTGCCGAATTGGAGATCGGCCGGGCCTTCACTGTCGACCGGCTCCACGGTGGAGGCACCGTGCATCTGGCGGATGGTTCCACCTTCTCGCCCGGCGGACGCTTCACCGGTACGCTGCAACTCAATGGCGGCACGTTTGACGTCGTGGATCTGCCTGTGCCGCCCGGCCCGGAAGTGGTGCCCGCTGCCGCCCGTTCCGCCTGGTTCGACCCCAGCCAGACCAACCGCGTCGTGCTGGTTTGTGGCAACACCCCCGCCGACCGTCCGCTGGCCGTGACCGGTCTGCTCGATCGCGAATGGGACGGACTCTACCTGCTGGGTTCCTGCAACGTCTGGGGCAGCCCAGACGACTACGACCGCCGCCCTTGGCTCGACGAACGCG
>Ga0208195_1004686_pt1 | contig 10589 bp, 6 predicted proteins | sample AD_UKC077_MetaG_FD_184441 | JGI IMG/M metagenome (GOLD analysis project Ga0208195, IMG submission 184441) | Active sludge microbial communities of municipal wastewater-treating anaerobic digesters from USA - AD_UKC077_MetaG (SPAdes) (version 2) | ecosystem: Engineered > Bioreactor > Anaerobic >...
GCGGGCTTGATTGACGGACGCAGACGGCTGCAAGGCGCTGATCCAGTTCAGGGCCACCCCCAGTTTGGCCAACGACCTGACACTACGGTCCAGCCGTTGGGGATCGCCGCCCAGCGAGACGCCCACAATGAGAATGCGCGTGAACCCTTTCGCAGTCTCCAGTGCCTCTGGAAACCGCGCCTTGCTGACGCCGCGGACCGCCGCATCGGGATACGCCAGCAGGGCCAGAGCGGCGCTGTGCGCGTAGTCGTGTGCGTCCGAGTCCCAGCCGGTGAGAATCAGCATTCCCGTCTGCTTCATGCTTCCTCCAGAGTCATCAATAAATGAACAGTGCTTAGAAAATGACGTTACACCCTTTCACTGTAAAATGGGAAGCCAATCTTTTTGCAGTTGCCGACGCTTATCATCGGCAACAACCTAACTATCAAGGATTTATCGAGAATTTTGTGTGGTATTTTGGCCTTAGAACGTGTTTTTCGGTATGGAATCGGCACTGTAAGAGCACAGCGCTTCCCGATCGTCGTCCGATCATGGCACGGGTTGCGCGCGTGTTATTGCGCAGCGCTCGACTCAACGGCTCCGTCCTCGGTTTCCCGTTTGGACAATCAGATATGTTTATTCGCATTCCAGACATTCCCTGATGTGGAAGGGTGTGATAATTTCCAAACGTTGTATATCAGTGTCTGGGTGAGCGAAGCTGCGTAACAGGAGAAATTAACATGACGAGAATAACGTTTCGGATATTGAGCCTGGCGTTTCTATGGGCAGTATCGGGCGCGTCCGGCGCTGAGCGCGTCTGGACCGGCGGCGGGGGTGACGCTCTCTGGAGCAACCCCGCAAACTGGACCTCGGGAACGCCCGCTGCGGGCGACACGCTGGTCTTCGGCGCCAGCGCTGTCAAGGATGTCACCAACGACCTCGAGGCGGGCACCGCCTTCGCCGGGATCTCCTTCCTGGCCGGTTCCGGCGGCACGTACACGCTGAACGGCAACGCCATCACGCTGGAAGGCGACATCGCCACCTTTTCCGGGTACACGCCGGAGATCGCCCTCCCCCTGATTCTCGGGACGGACTGCCAGTGCCTGGGCTCCAACGGGACACTCGCGATCAGCGGCGCGATCAGCGGCCCCGGCGGGCTGCGGTTCGAGGGCAATACTGCGTCCGCCGTCACGTTCACGCTCTCCGGCGACAACACCTTCGAGGGCCCCGTTGTCGTAACCAACCGGGCGCGCCTCGTGGTCTCTTCCCCCACCGCGCTCGGCAGCCCTGCGGCCGGGACGACGGTGTACGGCCCGAACGAAACGTGGCTTGAGATACGCGGCGGCATCACGCTCGGCGAACCGCTCACCCTGCTCGGCTCGGACGGTGCCCCGAACTATCATCCTTGTCTGAAGAGCTACAGCGGCACCAACACGCTCAGCGTCCCCATCTATGCGGCGTCAAGTGGCTTCCGCATGCGCGTCTATGAAAACGCGCTCATCCTAAGGGGGGGCGTCATCTCGCCCGACACGACCGGGACCTTCACCTTCGAGGCGTCGCCCGGCGCGGAAATCGTCGTCACGAACCGGCCGCTGTTCCTGGGCAACGGCGCGGGCTTCTACACCTCCTACGGGGGCAGGGTGGTGCTCGCCGAGTCCGGCAACACCTACGCCGCCCTCCATACTTACGCCGGCAGCACGGTGCTGGCGACCGCGCCCAACGCGCTGGCACCCTACGGCATCTTGCGGTTCGGCGTAAGCTGGTGGAACAAGGACACGAGCCTGTTCGACCTCAACGGCCTCTGCCAGACGGTCGGCCCGCTCGAATCTGTCGTGCAACCGTCCGGCACCCACGTCATCACCAGCGCGGTCCCTGCGGTCCTGACCGTGGTCCAGAAGCAAAACTCCACGTTCCGGGGCGACATCGCCGGCGCGGTCAGCCTCTACAAGACCGGCGCCAGCACGCTGACCCTGACCAACCTCACGCCGATGACGACCTCGGGCCGGGTCACGGTCGCGGCGGGCACGCTGGCGCTCGGCAACGCGGACGGCAGCGCCGGCGGTTTCGGGGCGATCCCGGCGGTCCGGATCCTGCCCGGCGGCACCCTGACCCTGAACAACGGCGCAGGCCTGCCCGACACGTCGGAGATCAACGTCTTCACGGGCGGCGTCTTGGCGAACGGCAAGATCGACGTCCGCGCGGGCGTCACCGAGACCGTCGCGCGCTTCTACATCGACGGCGCGCAGCAGGCATCCGGCACGTGGGGCGCGACCGGCAGCGGCGCGGCGCACATCAACGACGACTTTTTCAGCGGCGGGGGCCTGCTCGAAGTGACCGAAGACCCTGCGGTCGCCTACACGGACGTCGTCTGGGACCAAGGAGGGGCCGACACCCTGATGTCCACCAAGGAGAACTGGGCGGGCGACACCTTGCCGGCGTACAATGGCAATGAACGGGCGGTCTTCGGCACCGGCGCCGGTCCGGCCGGCGTCGACGTGGCGGCCTCGTTCTATAAGGTGGTCATCAACTGGCCCAGCAGCGACTTCCACTTTGATAACATCGGCGGGGGCGGCAGTCTCACGCTCGGCCGCGGCGGGATCGAGATCCCCGGCCCGGCCGCCACCCGTTATAACCGGATCAGGGTGCCGGTGACGCTGGCCGACGACCAGTTCATCACCCTCACGAACGGCTACGTTTATTTCGAGCAGCCGGTGTCGGACGGCGGCAACGGGTTCGGGCTGACGGTGTGCAACCCCAGCAGAAGCGTGTCGGCGGTGATCCCCCAGAACCAAAACGCGTACTCCGGCAAGACGGTGCTCAAGAACAGAAGCGTGTTTTACATCAGAGGCAGCGGCGACGTGCTGGGCAGCACGGCCGGCGACACCCTCGTCGAGAACGGCAGTTATCTGTATATCGACACCCAAAGCGAGACGACGGGCCTGACCATTGCCGAGCCCCTCGTGCTGGACGGGGACGCGACGCTGGGCTACGTGGGCACCCTCCAAAATGTCAAAGGCACGAACGTTCTGACGGGCCCGATCGCCGGCCTGAACAACAGTGTGCGCATCAGATCTTCAACCGCCGGCGCGACGCTGGACATTACGGGCGGGATCGCGGCGGATGCTTCAGCGGCGGGTTGCATTCTCGCGACGGACGGCGGCGGAACCGTCACCCTACGCGAGAAGCCCGTGTATGCGCACGCCTTCTACGCCAACGGCAAGAGCGGGGGCATGGTGGTCATCGCGGCGACCGGCAACGTTGCCCGAACCTTCTATATGAACGCGAACGTGCGGATCGGCGCTCAGGAAGCGTTTGAGTATCTCGGGAACCTCATCCTCGGCGGCGACGGCAGAATCGCGAACGTCGACCTCAACGGTTACGACCTTACGGTCCGCCGCTCGCTGAGCACGCACGCGGTCAGCACCAACTCCGTGATCTTCAGCGCGGCACCCGCGACACTGACCGTTGATCAGACCATCAACACCACGTACGGCGGCAGCTTCGCCGGGGCGGTCAGCCTGGTCAAGCGCGGCGCGGGCACCCTGACGCTGACCAACGAGATGGACAGAGGCACCACGACCTCGGGCGGCGTCACGGTCAAGGCCGGCACGCTGACGGTGGCCGGCGACTACGGCTCGCTGGGGACGGCCTGCACGAACATCACGGTGGAGGGCACCGGCACGCTGGCGCTAAAAGGCGCATCTGCCTCCATGCTCTCGGACGACGCGACGGTGCGGCTCGCGCCCGCGGGCGCGGGGAGCGCCAAGATCAGCCTCGCCGCAGGCATCGACGAGACGGTCGGCTGGTTCTTCTTCGGCGGCGAGCCGATGTATCCCGGCACCTACGGCGCAACCGGCAGCGGCGCCGAGTATGTGGACGACACGCGCTTCGCCGGAAACGGCGTGCTGAGGGTTCTGCACGGCAAGGCGAAAGGCACGCTGATACGCGTCCACTGAGACGCGCGTTCCAGGACCACGTTGTCCTGGTGCTTGACACACGATTTAAACATGACGAAGACCACACAGCGAAAGAATATATATCGACCACTCCTGTTATGCAGCGCCCGGGGCCGGGGCAACCCGGCCCCGGGCTTTTCTCCTGCGGACGGGGCTGTCCGCGCCCCCAGTCTTGCGCATCTTTTTCACCGGAAACGCGCGGTCTGTCACCGCAGCCCGTTGCGCCAACCGGAGGGCGTGACTCCTGTTTCAGTCCGAAAGAAGACCGAGAACGCGGCGAGCGAACGATAGCCGCACCGGTTGGCGATGAAACCGAGTTGTGTGGTGCGGTTGGCGAGCAGCGTCTTGGCGGTTTCAAGCCGAACGTTGCGGATCTCGCTCAGGATCGAGCGCCCGAGCGCCGCACGGAAGCGGATCTCGGCCATTCGCCGCGAACAGCCGAAGAGGGTAATCACCTCGCGCGCGGCAAGACCGTTGCAGGCTTCGCGGCGGATGAGTTCGACCGCCTGCGCGACCGTCCGGTCGAGACGGGCGAAACGCCGCGTCGACTCGCGCCGCACGACCCGACAGGGCGGGTAACGGGCGAAAAGAGGGCCGCGCACACGCTTTGACATCAGCCTGTCAAGCGTTTCGGCGGCGAGTTGTCCGGCGGCGAAAAAGTCGATCCCGACGCTGGAGAGTGTCGGGTGTGTCCCCTCGCAAATCTCTTCGTCGTTGTCGACGCCGATCACGGCGACGTCGTCCGGGATGGACAGCCCCGCGAGATTGCAGGCGCTCACGACTGCCCCGGCGATCCGGTCGTTTGCGGCGAAGACGCCGACCGGCCCCGGAAGCTTTTTCAGCCAAGCTTTCAGAGTGGCGACCAGCCGGTCCGACCTCTGATCCTTCGGATTGGGCGCGAAGACCGAAACGTTCTTGCCGTGCAGCGTCATGATCCGCGCGAACTCCGCTTTGCGGCTTTCGGACCAGGGGACCGGCTTGTCCCAGCCGACAAACGCATACTGGCCAAGATTGAGCGTCAGCAGTTCTCGCGCCGCGATCGCGGCGGTTTCCTTCGCTTCGTTGAAGACGCAGGTCTCGCGCGGAACGCCGTCCTCCGCCGGATAATGGAAAAACACGGTGGAGACGTCAACCAGAAGGGAGGGAGGAATTCTGCTCGTACCGGCGCTCTGGTTCACAATGATGCCGGATGGCTGCCAGAGGCGGAGCAGCTCAGTCAAGTGATCGGTCCGTTCCACTTTTTCGACGGCCTGAAGGTTCCAACCCTGCGCGCGGGCGTACTCGGATACGCCGGCGAGCTTTCGGCGATCGGAAAACTTTTCGGAATGTTTGACGTAGAGCACGGTCTTCATCTGAGACGCCTTTTTACCAGATACGGAGATTGTTCGCAAACGATAAAATAATTACTTCGTGTTCGATAAGTCCGGCCGTCCTTCCTCTTGTATACTGCACGGCGGCACGCAAGAAAAAGACAAGCCCGCCGCGCGACTTGCGCCGCGAATGAGTGAGGGGGAACGCTCAACGCTCAACGTTCAAGTTTTAGGGGGAGACAGACCGAATGAAGAAATGGGTGACACTCGCGTTTCTCTCGCTGGCGTTTTTTTTCTACATGACCGACCGCCAGCTTTTCGGTCTGCTGGTGATTCCGATTCAGCAGGAGACCGGTCTGAACGATATTCAGCTCGGTTTTGTCGATATGGCGATGTACTGGGTGCTGGCGTGCGCGATGCCGTTTTCCGGGCTGCTCGGCGATCGCTTTCCGCGCGGGCGCATCATTGCGGTGTCTATCATCCTTTGGGGCGTGCTGGCTGCGCTGACGGGTCTGGCCGGCGGGCTTGCCGGATTTCTCCTCTTCCGGTCCGTCGGCATGACCGCCGCACAGACGCTTTACGCCCCGTCCGCGTACGCGCTCATGGCGAGCGAGCACAAGACGACGCGTACCATTGCGTTTTCGACGCACCAAGGCGCCATGTACGTGGGGATGCTGAGTTCCGGGTTACTCGTCGGCGTCATTTTGAGTGCCTTTGGCAGTTGGCGCAACGTTTATTTCATCTTCGGCGGAGTGACCGCCGCAGTTGGCGTGGCGTTCGCGCTCACGGGCTGGGGCATCGTTCGCGGACTCTTTCAGGCCAACTCGATTACGTCCGTCTTCGACGTGGTGCCGCCGGAGAGCCGTTCGTCGGCGGTCGGTTTCCTCAACCTTTTCGCTTATCTCATCGGATCCCTCGCGCCGCTCGTCATCGGGGTTCTCTCGCACCGCTACGGCGTGGCCGGTTTCGAAATCGGCTTCGCTTCGATGGGGGGCGTGCTGGTCGTTGCGGCGGCTGTCATGCTCTTCTCCTATCTGTTCCTCTTCGAGAAGAAACGGGTTGAAAGGTAAACGCATGAAAAACAGAAAGAGCATTTTCGTAACCGGCGCTGTGCGCAACACAGGCCTCGCCATCGCGCGGCGTTTCGCGGCGGAAGGCTGGGCTGTGACGGTCTCAAGCCGCGACGGCGCGGCCGCCCGCGAGACGGCCGCCGCGCTGAAGCGCGAGTACGCCGGCATCGAAACGCTCGGCGTGGCGATGGATCCGGCCCGTGTCGAGGACATCCGCGCGGCGTTCGCGGAGATCCGCGCGACGTTCGGTCGGCTGGACGCCTTCGTCTCCAATGCGGCAAACCTGGGGGTGGGGCTCTCCGTCCTGAACACGACGCCCGAGGACTGGGATGCCGTGATGAACACCAACGCGCGCGGGACATTCTTCGGGGCACAGGAGGCGGCGAAACTCATGCCGGAGGGCGGCGCGATGGTGTTTATCAGCAGTGTTCACGCCGTGAAATCCATTCCCGGCAGAATCTGCTACACGGCATCCAAGGCTGCCATCGGCGGCATGGTGCGCTGCCTGGCGCTTGAGCTCGGCCACAAGGGCATCCGCGTGAACAGTATTCTCGCCGGCGCGATCCGCAGCGACCGCTGGGATAAACTGTCCGACGAGGAGGTCGCCGCGCGTCGGGCGCGCTACCCGTCCGGACGCGAGTCCTTCCCGGAAGAGGTCGCCGCTGCGGTACGATTCCTCTGCTCGGACGAGGCGCGGACCGTTACGGGCATAGAAATGCCGGTGGACAGCGGCATTGGCATCTGCCTGCTGCCGTACAACAAGGAGTGGGCCCGCGCCGATCCGAACAACGAGAAATACTGGGAACGTAAGTGAAGGTGACGCGCATGCAAACTGTTTTATCCTTGATCAAGCGGGATCAGCTGGTGGTCATCGGGCGCGGCATTCGGACGGAGGTCCTGGTTCAAGCCGCGCTCGCCTGCGCCGAAGCGGGCGTCACGCTGCTGGAGAGCACGTTTGACCACACGGCGGCCGACCCCGTCCGTGAGAACGCGGCGCGGATCGCGGCCCTCGTCAAAGCCCTCGACGGCCGGGTCCGGGTCGGGGCGGGCACCGTGCTGACATCCGAGGAGGTCCGCGCGGCGCACGATGCCGGCGCCGCATACATCATCAGCCCGGACACGGACGACGCGGTCGTGGCCGAGACGAAGCGCCTCGGCATGGTGTCCATCCCCGGCGCCATGACGCCCACCGAGGTGGCCCACGCCTGGAAGATCGGGGCCGACATGGTCAAGCTGTTCCCCGCAGACGATCTCGGGTATCCTTTCATCCAGAACCTGCGCGGACCGCTCGGGCACATTCCGCTGATGGCCACGGGGGGGGTGAACCCCGCCACCATACCGGAATTCCTGAAGCTCGGTGTCGCGGCGGTGGGCACGGGCGTGAGCATTCTGAGGCGCGACCTGATCGAGAAAGAAGACTACGAAGGGATCCGCGTCCTCGCGAAGATGCATGTGGACGCCATCCGGATGGCGTAAGAAAAGAAAGGGGACGCATCATGAAGATTTCGGATGTCAAGATCTACAACATGGACGCATTCCGCACCAACTGGGCCTTCATCAAAGTGGAGACCGACGAGGGGCTCTACGGTTGGGGCGAGGCCACGCTGGGCACACAGGAACTGGCGCTGGAGGGGTGCGTGGCGGATTTCCGGCGCTTGGTCGTCGGGCGCGACGCGCAGCAGATCGAGAAGCTGTGCTTCGAGGTCTACCGGGACTGCTACTGGAAGGGCGGCCCCGTGATGATGAGCGCTCTGAGCGGGATCGAAATCGCCCTCTGGGACATCGCCGGCAAGTTCTACGACACGCCCGTTTACAACCTGATGGGCGGTCAGATGCGCGACCGCGTGAAGATGTACGCCAATGCCTGGTTCACGGGGGCGCGCGAACCGGCGGACTTCGCTGCGGCCGCGCTCAAGGTCAAGGCGCTCGGCATCAAGGCCCTGAAATGGGATCCGTTCTGCAAGTCGCATATGACCCTGACCCGGGAGGAGATGGACCATGCCGTGGCCGTCGTCGGCGCCGTGCGCGAGGCGGTCGGCCCCGAGATGGAATTGCTGATCGAATGTCATGGGCGTTTCAACCCCTACACGGCGGTCGAGGCCTGTCGCGAACTGGCGCCGTTCAGGCCCATGCTGATGGAGGAGCCCACCGTGCCGGACAATATCGACAGCCTCCGGTGGGTGCGGGACCACAGCCCGGTGCCGGTCGCGGCCGGCGAACGCTTTTACGGCAAGTATGTCTTCAATGACGTGTTGCGCAAAGAGGCGCTGGACATCGCCCAGCCGGATATCTTCCACAACGGCGGCCTGCTCGAAAGCAAAAAGGTGGCCGCGATGTGCGAGGCCTGCCATGTGCCGGTGAGCTACCACAACCCCTCGGGGCCGGTCTCGAACGCCGCTATCCTGCAGCTCGCGGCCTGCACGCCCAACTTCCTGATCCACGAGATGATGCTCACGGACGGCGCCTTCCGGAAATGCGTGACGAACGAGAACATCAAGTATGAGGACGGCTGCCTGCTGATCGGCGACAAACCGGGGCTCGGCATCGACGTCCATGTGGAGGAGGTCCTGAAACGGCCCTATAAGCCTCGCAATCTGCGCCACTACACCGGTTCGCTCACGGATATCCGTCCGACGGGCGACACCTTCTATTTCTTCGACGGGCTCGACTGTGAGCATCCCGTTTTCTGAAAACCACGAAACAAGAGCCTTCACATGAAAAAGCGGATCAGATGGGCAGCCCTCGGCGCGGCAGCGGGAATGGCGGCTTTCGCCGCGCCGCAGACACCAGCAGAGGACATCGACGTGCTGACACGCGGGGACACGGGCATGTTGGCGGCGTGGAGCTGTTTCGGCGGGCCGGACGGGGCGCGGGCTGAGGCTGGACACGTGCGGATGCGACGGTCGTCAGAAATCCCCTTCGCGCGTACGTCGATCGGCTTCGAGCTGCTGGACCGCAAGATTTTCGATCCTGAAAAGACCTATGACATTCTGGCAGAAAGCGGCGTCAAGCACGCCCGCTGCCAGACGGGATGGAGCCGCTGCGAGCCGCAGAAAGGCGTGTACGATTTCATCTGGCTGGACGACGTGATCTCGAACCTCGTGGCGCGCGGCATCCAGCCTTGGTTCAATGTGGGCTTCGGCAACACCAACTACATGGACGGCTGCTACTCGCCGGCGGCGGTCGGTAATGTGCCGCTCTACTACGGCGAGGTATGCATGGATGCCTGGCTTCGGTTTGTGGGCACCATCGCGAAACGCTATAAGGATAAGGTGGCGTATTGGGAAATCTGGAATGAGCCCAACATCTCGGACTTCTGGCAGCCGATGAAACCGAGCGCCGACGAATACCAGCGGTTGATCCGTTTGACAGGGGACGCCATCCGGCGCGAGATTCCCGACGCGAAAATCGGCGGTTGCCTGTCGGGAGTCTACCTGCTCCCCAAAGCCGCGAAGCAGTACACCGACGCCTTTCTCGCGGCGGGTGGCGCGCGCGACATCGACTTCTGGAGCGTGCACACCTACGGACGCACGGCCGAATGGCGGGACGGGGAGGGGACCACGCCGCCGCTTGAGCGCCTGCCCGAATATGCGGCGTTGCGCGCGGCTCTCGATGCCGCGGGCGGCACGTCCGTCGAGCTTTGGCAGGGCGAGGCGGGGTATCCGAGCTGGGTGCCGAAGAACCACTGGCTCTTTGGCAAAAAGAATCTGCCGGGCATCACGAGTCAGGCCAACCAGGCCAAATGGATCCTGCGGCGGTTTGCGACGGACTTCCGGGCGCATCTGGCGCGCTCTTCGATCTTTCAGGCCGTTGATATCGTGCGCGGCTACAAGATGTCGCACACGACACAGCGCTGGCCCGCACGGCACGGGCTGATCGACGGGTTCACGTACACGCGCAAGGCGGCGTGGTGGGCGATGGGGCACTGGAATGCCGTGATGGCGGGCACGGAGTGCGACGATGCGGCGAAGGTGGACGTGGCATCCGGCTGTGCGGAGAAGGACGCGATGCCGCAGCCGGTCGGGTGCGTCTTCCGCGGACCGGACGGGGCGCGCATCCTCTACTATCTGCCGGTCGAATTTGACGCGCAGTTTCCGGGGGCCATGACCGCCCGCGTGACCGTGTCCGCTGCAGACGCGCCGAACGACGCGGTGGTGGTGGATCTGCTGCGGGGAGGGGTCTACGACGTGGCGGGCCGAGTCGTGACTGACGGGCGTGTGACGTTTACGGATCTGCCGATCACCGATTATCCGGTCGTGTTGGCGGAGCGGGGC
>Ga0208195_1004688_pt1 | contig 10587 bp, 18 predicted proteins | sample AD_UKC077_MetaG_FD_184441 | JGI IMG/M metagenome (GOLD analysis project Ga0208195, IMG submission 184441) | Active sludge microbial communities of municipal wastewater-treating anaerobic digesters from USA - AD_UKC077_MetaG (SPAdes) (version 2) | ecosystem: Engineered > Bioreactor > Anaerobic >...
GGGTTTGTCAGAAACTGAAAAGAAGGGCAATCCTTTCCGAACTTAAAACTGAATATTATGCAAAAATGGTCGAGTTGAACGGATGGTAGCCATTTCTGCTAACGTTTTGCCGCTTTGCGAAGGCGGGGTATAAATAGCACTAAACTTTAAATTAAGAACGAATGAATATAGAAAGCACGAAATTTCAATATAGCACTCAGCCCCCGCTTTTGCAAAACGGTTGTTATGTGCAGTGCGGTGATAATTTGGAACTCCTAAAATCACAGCCGAATGAAAGCATAAATATGATTTACTGCGATATACTTTATGGAACGGGTAGAAACTTTGGAGATTACCAAGATTTAAAACCAATACGAAGCGAAATTGAAAGCCACTACCTACCAAGACTTATTGAAATGAAACGAGTGCTAAAACAAAAAGGCTCAATTTATTTGCAAATGGACACACGAATTAACCATTGGATGCGGATTTTAATGGATGATGTTTTTGGGTATAAAAATTTTAAAAACGAAATTGCTTGGGGTTATTCATCTGGTGGTGGAACTAAAAAGAAGTATGCACAAAAACACGATGTTATTTTGTTTTATACTGTATCAAATGACTATATTTTTAATGAGCCGAAAATGAAAATATATCAAAAGAAAAAATATTCGTTTGCTACCGTAAAAGAATATCAAGATAGTGACGGCTGGTTTCATTTATCAACTTGTTCTGATTTCTTTAATGATATAAAAACTGATTGGCATAAAAATATGTCATTGGGGCTATTCAAAAATAATTCAGATAATAAACAGGATGCTTTATATCCTACCCAAAAACCAAAGGAACTAATAAGCCGTTTTGTTTTAGCTTCCACGAATGAAGGTGATACTGTTGCGGATTATTATTTAGGTAGTGGCACAACAGCAGTAGTTTGTAAAGAACTAAATCGAAATTTTATAGGTTGCGACATTAACCCAAAGGCTATTGAAATAACAAATGCTCGTTTAGGTGCAGTTTCGTAGCCTTGCACATAACATAAAATTTACGAATGTTTAACTTAAAAAAATCATTTATTAAACATTTAATTTCTATTTTATAACCATTCTAAATAATGATGTAACTTATTGATAATCATACACACTTAGACAAATTAACAATATGTTTAAAAAAATATTTAAAAAAATATTCATTAAAAACTTGTTTTTTAAAAAATAATATTATTACCTTTGCAATGTGGGTTTTTTAATTATTTGTGTTAATGAAGGGAACGGAAATAAAACCCCGTTCCCTTTTTTTAGAGAAAAAGTTCTTTGAAATGAAATAGGGTCGGGTCTCAATTGCCAATCAGGCAGTTAATGTAAAGTTAGTCATTTGATGAGTTTAAACAAATAGTAAAAACATAGTCTCAATTGCCGATCAGGCAGTTAATGTAAAGTTAGCAAACTGACTTTTAGAGACTTTAGCTTTGTTTAGTCTCAATTGCCGATCAGGCAGTTAATGTAAAGTTAGCGAAAGTAACTATCTATCTTCCGAGCTATCCGATTGAGTCTCAATTGCCGATCAGTCAGTTAATGTAAAGTTAGCAATGGTCAGATACATACATTAACACGTAATGAGTCTCAATTGCCGATCAGGCAGTTAATGTAAAGTTAGCAATTGGACGTATTCAGGTTCGCTGCCAAGCGGGGTTATTTAATTGAAGATATTGAGAAGAAGAAATTAAAAGCGGAGGAGTTACTTAACGGTGGGGCTAAACGGTCGTTTTAATGCCGTTTTAGCCCGTGTTATATGAAGGTGGGATTTTACACACTACACTTTCATATAGGTACGCAAAAAAGAAAAATAAAAAAGAGCGTGGGAAACAATTTAATCGTTAAAAAAATGGAACAAAAAATCAAATATACAACCGATGGGAAAAAAGTGGTTGTTTTAGGATACTTAAACTCACAAGAAAAAATAGTTCAAGAAGTTTTCGTTGTGGATGGGAGTGAAATACCTTCTGGTGAACATTTTGTTGTTAAATCATTGCACGATGCACCTGCTATTTCGTGGAAAGAAAAACATCTTCAAGAAATTGAAGAAAAGTATGATAAAACATACAAGCAAAAAAATCAAGAGTATGAGAAAATGTGTGATGATTACGACTTCAAAACAAAAACCATTAAAGAAAAACTTACTTTTTTGAGAAAACTTGAAAACTTTATTTCTGAACAAAAACTTAATCAGTTGGTAGATTTTATTTCAGGTGATGTAAAGTTTATAGTTGTTGAAAGATATGGCCACTTAGAAATATCTGAATATGATTCTTCAATCGCCACAAAGGAATACGGACGCTTTGAATCAGTTAGGTTGTTATCTATATTCGGAAAAACAGATGGAGATTTGCAGTATAAAATGAACCAGTATTATGATGGTAGCGGGAGTTGGTATAATGTTCACCCTTGTAAAACTATGGACGAAGCTTTATCAATTCTTAAAGACAAATTCTTGGTTTTGTTAGAAAAGGGATTGACTGATTCTTTGTTGAAAGTTTCTCAAAAATACAATATTAACATTCCTAACGACAAGATGGAAGAGTATAAATTGAAAAAAAGAAACTCAATTTTAGAAAACATTGAAAAACAAAAACAACAAATAGAAAAATTAAATCAAGATTTGTTGAATTATTAATTGAGAGCGGGCAGTTTTTTTTATTTTTCTTTCTCCAGAAAGTTTATTAGATGCACGTCTGCCCACTTTCATATAACATAGAATCTACGAATGTTAAAACAAAAAACAAACATTTAAATAAACATGAAAAAAAAACAAAAAACAAATATCGAACGATATCAAATACCTTATCGAAGCGAGAAATGGCATCAATTCAGGTTAAACGGAATTGGCGCATCAGAAGTACGAACAGTACTTTATGCGGATGACTATTCCGACCCATTAGTGCTTTTTTATCAAAAATTAGGTTTTAAAAAACCTATAAAAGATAATGAAGCAATGTTCCATGGTAGAAACCTTGAAGAATATGTAGCTATGTGCTGGCAAGGATGGGATGGGAAAAAAGATGAATATAATAATCCAAGCTACATTAATAATATAAACAATGGAAAAATTATAAGACGATGTAAAAAATTAAATGCAATAGTCAAAAACAAAATGTATGATTGGCTATTCGTTAATGTAGATAGGATGATAAATAAAAAAGGTGGTTTTAGTCTAATAACAGGCAAGCCTCTCGAAAAAGAGGGTGTACTTGAAATAAAAACAACAGAAGGGTTCTCAGCGGCAAAATGGGAAGCCGGAATAGACCCATCTTATTTAACACAATTGAACACAGCCTTACTGCTGTTAGAGGCTGACTATGGAGAATTGGCAATATTGAAAAATGGGAGATACTTAGATGTATTCCCATTTGAAATAAATTACGAGATTTGTGAACTTATCATTGACCAAACATATAAATTTTGGTATGACCATGTTTTACCTGCAAAAAAATGGGTAGAACAAATGGAAAAAGCACAAATGGTCGGCGATGAACAATATTATAACGAATGTAAGCATCAAATTCAAATGCTTGAACCAAAAGTCGGTAGTAATAAAACAGCCGAAATGTTCGTTAAGGAAAACTATAGAAAAAATAAAACCTCTATTATGGGGTCTGAAACACTTTTGAAAAAAGGTAAAAAAGATGCTTATATAGCATCAATTATTTCAACACTAAACGAAATAAAACAAAAAAATAAAAATGAAATTCTCATCGAATTTCTTCACAATAATTGTGAATATATAGATTTTGAGGAAGAAGGAAATTTGCGCTACTTTGTACGCAAAGGAAGTACACTTCCTCAATTGGGAAACAATTTAAAAAAAAAATTTAATAAAAATCAAATAACCGAATTAATCCAAAAAAATTTGTTGAAAAATGACTTTTTTTAATACAAACCTAACAAAAGAACCTGAACTATCAATAAGAGAAAACAAAGCTCTATCGCAGGAAGATTTTATTAAAAACATCTTCCAAAAAGAAAATAAACCTTTAACGGCAAGCGAGGTTTATTACATCTGTATTGCCAATAACAAATATTGGCCGCTAACGTCCGTTAGAAGGGCGATAAGCGTACTTAAAGATAAAACTATCTTAAAAAAATTAGATAAAACAAAAAAAGGCGTTTATAATGCAAATGAAAGATACTTCCAATTAATTAATTAAAACACAAAATTATGAATACAGATATAAAAATTGACAAAGATGGGATAAAGTATTACAAAACCCAAGATGGGTATTTTTCTTCAGCTAACGAAAGACTGTTAGCCCTAAAAAGGATATACCCAGTCTATTCAATAGAAACAGTTTTAAATTATGTGCCAGAAATTGTTAGCTGGCATGCAATAACAACTATTACTATACCTATTATAGGAGAATCCCCTTACCAACAGAAATCATTGTTATTTACAGGACATTCCTGTAAAAAAATAGAAGATACAATGTGGGGTAAGTTTGCGGCTGAAGTAGCCGAAACATGCTCCACCGCAAGAGCAATAGCCAAAATGGGAATTGGCATTGCATACGGAACAACAGCCTCGATCGAAGAAATTGACACGGAAAACACATTCTTTATCTCTTTCCCAACAAAAAAAGAAAATAAAGAAGATGATAAATCAATTATAATGAAAAAAGAATTAAACGAAATTCTAAAAAAAAAATTAATGTTGTAAATAAATAATTAAACCAATGTTATTATGAGTAGATCAAAATATCAAAACAGAACGTCCGATCCTGCACAGATAATTATGCAATGGAGGGCAGAGGAAGGTTTGTTTAAAACTACAAACCTTATAACAAAAGAATCGGGGGAATTACCCCCGCCAATATCTTTTATCGTGCTTGATGAACTCCAAGCTGTGAAAGGATGGAGCACAAAGTACGATTGTGGAATATATTCAAACATGTGGAAAGGCACTGAGCCTGGACACTTTAAAGTAAAAGTTAGAAATAGAGGAGGTAATGACTTCCCTATAACCGGCAAGTGGCACGAAATTAAAGACAAAGTAAAAGCCGCCGGAGGCCGCTGGATCAAAATAATATATGCCTTGATGCACATCAAGGAAAATGAAAATTATAAAATAAAAATTGTAAAAATAGAATTGCAAGGCTTGGCACTTGCTAACTATGTGGAAAGTATTAAAAACCCCTATACAGGGGTTATCGAAATAAATAATCTTGTTAAGATAACAAGATTAGGGAAAAATTACCTAATTCCCGAATTTCAAAATAAACCATTGGAAAATAAGTTTAAAGATGAAATTGAAGCTATTGCAGTCGAAAAAGATAAAGAACTTCAAATCTATTTAAACGACTATTTTTCTTATTTTATACAAGATAACATTATTGATACCATGAAAAATACTCTTCAGAAAGAAGTGGAAGATACAGTAGAAGATACACCTCCAAAAGAGAAAGTGCAAATTTTCCCTTCAAAAGTAAATAAACCTGATGATGACATGGAAGATTTATTCGCAGATGACCCCGATTGGGATATTAACGACCCTTTTTCTTAAAAAAAAATCGCCATGAAAATGATAATAATAATCAGTATCTATTTAAGCCTGTTAGGGGCATTACTTTTTTTGCTCTATAAAGCAAAAAAGTTGAATGAAAATAATAAATTATATAAAGAGGAAAAAAGGAAAAGAGAAGGGGGAGTAAAATGAACCATCAAAAAATAATACTGAAAAATAGTAAAAGAAAAAATACTAACCAACATGAAAGTATTCTTCAACAGGAATGCGTTAAGTGGTTTCGTCTTCAGTATAATGATATTAAAGAACTGCTTTTTGCAATTCCTAATGGAGGATTACGAAACAAAATAACAGCAAAAAAGCTGAAAAATGAAGGAGTACAAAAAGGAGTCCCAGACCTATTTCTTTCTGTGCCATCTTCAGAACATAACGGACTATTTATTGAAATGAAGTTTGGAAACAACAAACCAACAATAGCCCAAAAAATAATGATGAACAAACTCACAGAACAAAATTATAAATGTGAGGTTTGTTATTCATTTGATGGGTTTAAACAAATAATAAAAACATATTTAAAAAAATAATGACAATAAAAGTATGTTGCATACTAAAATGGAGTGAAAAAGAAAAATATCCCCACTCCATCGTTATTGATAACATCTCAAGTGAAAAAAAAGCACTTGAAAAAGTGTTATCATTCATAAAAATTGGAAAACGAAATTCGTTACCAATAATTACTGATATAAAAACTGAAATTATTGACAGATGAAATTTCAAGACTATTTATTAGAAATAGTAAGTACAATAAAACAAGAAGCTCTTTCACAACTGAAAAAATATAGTGGAAGACAATACGTAACGGTTGATTATTCCGACGATGGATTATTCTTCTCGATTACGTTTTCATGGTATGTAGCTTATCTACCTGGAAGCAGTGTTACACAACCATCCTTTTCCGTATGCAATACAGAAATTGATATTAATACTGCAGATCTTTGGAATTTCGACGTTAAAGATATACTCGAATACGTCCTAAAGATTGATCAGTCATGGAAAGATTAAATAAAAATAAAAATTAAAAATTAATTAAATTATGAAAGATAAATATTTTGAATTTATTCAACTTGTTAAAGCTGAGATGGAGAAAAAAAGTTTTTTTTCTTCCAAAAAAGAAACGATAGAAACACTGAAAACAAACTTAAAAATAATGTTTCAAACTATTTTTGACATGAATTATTGTGAAGTGATGGAAGACAAATTTTTGTCAATCACAAATGAATTACATGCTTTTGAAACATTGGTATTCAAACTTAAAGAGAAAGATAAAAATGAGAAAGATAAAGAAGAAATTTTAATCATTGTTCCACTCAAAAGCTACGAAATTTTACAAGAAGATTCTTTAAAAAAAAGGAAGAAAAGAACAAAATATCACACTTAATTAACTTTAATCTACTTTTTTATGAAAATAGTTACTGAAATAGTAAAAGATATACTACATGACCCTGACACTATTCGCCTTACTATAGGAATAGCACTAACAGTGTTCGCTTACGTATTACTCATTAAACGTGGCGATGAAACATTTGTTGACTTTTACGCCTCTGTTGCAAATAATCATAGACGTATAGCCGAAAAAGCTAAAAGAAAAGAACAAAAAAGAAATATTAAACAAAACAAAAAAGCTCCCTCATAAAACAGAGGGAGCTGTACATGCACAATGAAAGCAGTTGACCAAACATTGCTAAAATAATAAATTATGCAAAAAATGATTTTCTAAATAATTGATAAAAAAAAACTCCTCAAGTGTGCTCTCTATGAGAAGCATGAGGAGTGTATTATTGTTTTGTTAGAAACAATTGTTTATCCATTAAATTCGTAAACCTTAACACCGGCATCGTAAGTGTCAAAATGAAGCCATGACACATCCTTTTCTATTCTTATATTATAAGGTAACAATTTTTGTTTATCTTTTATTATAGCCCTTGCTTCAACGGCAGTAATACTATCAAACACGGCATCGCCACCATTACCTAAACAATGAGCCGAAAGGTAAATCTGATTAGCAAACGTTTTCTTCTTTACAAGTTCACACAAATTACACCTTAATCCCCTTTGAGTAATATTTCCGCCAAATACATAATCATTCATTGTCATAGGAACACCCAGAACCTCTGTACGTAAAACAAGTAAGGTATGTAAATATCCAGTATTTAAAAATCTCCATGACGATTCACCAAACTTGTTAAATGTATGTGGACATACCAGCTCCTCAATACGAAAATATTTTCTCACCTCCTCAATAATGCCTTGCTGTGTCATAAAATCTAAATCTTTAATAAAAATTTTATTACAAACCATCCTAAAAAAAGGACTATCAAACTAAATAAAACATAACCTAAGTAAATCATGGTCTGTTGCCACCATGTTATCTTTGCCGGCACAGGATAAGGCTCTTTCACAACTTCTTTTTCAATTGTTGAGCTTTCTTTTATTGCCTTATTAATCGTTTGAGCTATAACAGCATCTTTCTGAAATAAACGAAAATCAAGTTTGTTGTTCCTTATCTGGAAAATAGAATAAGCATAATCAACATCTAAACGCTGTAATGGATAATTGATACCGTCGTCTTTTACTAAAATCGTATCAGTGTGATAAATAGTATCTGCCGGTATGTAAACATAAACTGTTGTATCTCGATAAACAACTACCTCAACCGTCTCCGTTATCACAGTTGTAGAAGGCAACGGATACCTTTTCAAACATCGCCGTTCGAGCGAACAGGCAGTAAATAATAAAGAAATTAAAATTATATATTTAAGTAACTGCATGGAATTTACCACCTTAAAGTAAGGATACGTTCAGTGTCTGTACTTCCGGAATTGACAAGAGGAACGCATGTGAATTTTAATTTTATCTGCCCACGTTCAATATCATTCTTGCTAAATATGTAAGTTGAATTTGAAATATTTCGCTTATCCAACTTAAATTTCCCATTACCCTCAACAATCTCCATCCCCATACTCCCTTTTGTATAATACAAAGGAAACCATTCGATAAATTTTATATACTTATACAAATAACGATCCTTGAAGGCTGTTGTAGGCACTGCCCCGTATGGCTTTGTTACCCAATTATCGGTATCAGGCCAATAAGGAGGTAAGGAGTAATAAGGATTATCCCTTACATCAACCACCTCTCCCAATTCCCCTTCCCACAAAGTATGGCCACCCTTAGAATAACTTCTTAACCAATTAACCTTGTTAAACCTTCCTTTATGATAAACTGCATAATTAAACGCATCACCTTTTAAAAAACCTGTACGAACAGGCAAACGAGAATCTTCCATCGCCTTGCCTATTGTACCGTTACGTAATGAACAAATACCATAGTGAGAAGCATAGTTTATTCCCTCAACTGTAAAATAGGAGATGATCTTATCCCCATCATCCGCACCCTTAATTATCTCACCCCTCTCAACAATCTTAATGTCAAGAGGTAAAGAACCAGTGCGACCTGCAAATGTTAACACTTTCATAAATACATGTATTAATATTAAATTTTTAATTTAATTAATTTATCTTATTATTAACGCTAATAAAGCAACTATTATGGCGGAAATCATTATCCCAACCATACCATAAACAATCCTTTCAGTTAAAATAGATGCATACTTTTTCTCGTTACGAGTATCCATCTCCTTCATCTCTGTTCGTAATTCGCTTATCTTTGTTTCAACACTCTCAAAACCCTTCGTCAAATCATGGCGAATAGCATCCATCTTCTCATTCATTATTTGTTGATTGTTTTTCAATAATTCAATGGCTATTATATATTCCTGTTCCATCTGTTCCATTAATAGATATCTTTTTGCAAATAGTTTATATTTATAAACTTTGTTGTGAAATTTAAAATAGCTATGATCACAGAAATAACTGCTATCCAAATGGGCTTTTGAATCTGCAGACCACTTAAATAAGTTATGAACAAAACTAATGCTGTATTGGCAATTTGCCATAGAGCCGTTTTCAACTTTTTATCAGAAATAAGCTCACGCAAATATTTTTTTATAAACTTTTTAAATCTTTCCATAATTAATAATTTTACATCATTCTAAACTCTCAATAACTATGTACTGACCAAACTGATCAATAATAGATTGATGTTCTTCATAAATAAAGTTACAATAAAAATAAGCATAATCATTATCAGAATAATGTTTTAAACCTTTTATTATCCACCAAAGTATAAGTTTACTAACAAACTCCTGTAAAGTAGATATTGTATTAATATCATGCACGGCTATCTTTATCCTTTTAGGGTAATTCTGATCATGCCATGTGTCTTGTAATGTAACATCTTCTAACTCCCAACCCTGAATATACTTATCACCCTCTATTGTCCAAATCTCAACAACCTTCTTACCTACAGGTATAGCAGGCTTAACTGACGTTTGAACCTCATAAATAAAGCCTTTAATCTCATTTATTGTAGGTTTAACAAATGAACTATAACGATAAATCACATTACCATTATTTACTAAAACATATTCTTTCATATTAACTAATATTTGTATTATTTAAAATTAATGAGGTAACTCCCTTCACAGACCTTAACTGCTCCACCCAATGTTTTGCCTTTTCCGCATCAGTGCCGGATTGATTAGGAGTTGCATTTTTAATCTCATCAGGAGTAGGATTATTATCATAATCACTAATAATGCAAGTGGTAGGTAAATCGCCAACCCTACTTACCATTGACTGTAATAGACTAATGAAATTCGTAACCGAAAAAGCAGTTGTTACAAAATCAAGTAATCTATAATAAGTAGTAATATTCCCTGAACCTGAAGCATCAAATGCCGTCCAATTGATGTTAGTGCCATTTAAATAAAGATAAGTCAACCCGCTTGGCAGCGAACCTGAATACGTCCAATTGATGTTAGAGCCATTTAGGGTTAAAGAAGTCAACTTGCTTGGCAGCGAACCTGAATACGTCCAATTGATGTTAGTGCCTAATAAATAAAGATAAGTCAACCCGCTTGGCAGCGAACCTGAATACGTCCAATTGATGTTAGTGCCATTTAAATTAAGATAA
>Ga0208195_1004696_pt1 | contig 10576 bp, 7 predicted proteins | sample AD_UKC077_MetaG_FD_184441 | JGI IMG/M metagenome (GOLD analysis project Ga0208195, IMG submission 184441) | Active sludge microbial communities of municipal wastewater-treating anaerobic digesters from USA - AD_UKC077_MetaG (SPAdes) (version 2) | ecosystem: Engineered > Bioreactor > Anaerobic >...
TTGGTAGCGGGGGTAGGACTCGAACCTACGACCTCCGGGTTATGAGCCCGACGAGCTACCACTGCTCTACCCCGCACTATTGAATTGGATTGCAAAAGTACAACTTTTTTTTTAATTTTGCAACCTTTTTCTCTCTTTTTTTGAAAAATAAAACTTAAATCGTTGATAATGAAAAAGATGTAATATTTTTAAAGTTTTGTACACCTTGAAAGTTTACGCATGAAATAGGAAATAATGAAAAAATATATCTTTTTATTGATTTTATTTTTGGGAATATTCTTTATGGGTATCCCCATTTCTTATTCGCAAATCGATTTGAGCGAGTCGATCGTGGTGAATAAGGATAATCTCGATGATGGATCTTTATATTCCGAAAATTCTGATTGCCCTAAGTTGGACTCGATTATCCAATTTGCCATGAAACAGATGGGAAAAAGATACAAGTATGGTTCTATTGGTCCCAACAGATTTGACTGTTCCGGACTGATCTATTACACCTTTCAAAATTTTGATATAGAGCTGGGTAGGAGTTCGAGGGACCAGTATCTCGAAGGAGTTGAAGTACACCCCGATGATATCCAAAGGGGCGATTTGGTCTTCTTTTACCGGGGTAGAAAAAGTCGTATCGGACATGTGGGTATGGTTGTGGAGGTGGATTCAAACAAAAACTTCACTTTTCTCCACTCCTCTTCCGGCAGATCGGCGGTTCGGCTGGATCATTCCACATTAGGTGCTTATGCCTCCACTTTTGTAGGCGCAAGAAGAATCGTTCCCTGTGATTATATTCCTGTGGCAGAGAGAGATCCGATTTCTGAACCCCAAAACAATCAAACCATAACCTCTACTGAAGAGGTGGTAACCATTCAAGAAGATGTTCCACCACCACCTCCTCCAACTAAGAAAAAGTCTGAATTTCACTACGTTAAGTCCGGAGATTCCCTTTACGCCATCGGCAAACGATACGGCGTCAGCGTAGAATCGATCATGAAATGGAATAATCTCAAATCGGACAAAATTTATCCCGGACAGAAATTACGGATTAGATCCAGGCATTGATTTCGGAATTCGGATTTCGGAATTACATTGTATCTTACCGATCATCGTTAATTACCACACATAATTAATTTTCTCCCTTTTAACCCAGCCTATGAAATAGTTGAAATGTTGATATTTCCACCGTTGATCATCAACTTGAAGTCGCACCAATACAAATTCTTGTCCGTTGATACTGGCTTCCGAAATAAATTCACCCGTTACTTTTTGATTCACTCTATATACTTCTCTCAAATTCCCTTCATTTAACGCATAAACAGTCAGTGAATCTGTTTTCATTTCAATTATTTTGGTTGTGTCAACAATTAAATTTTCAGAAAACTTCGAATGTCTGGAAAAAGCCGTTACTGATTTGATGAGTACGGAATCATGCTGTTGTTCCAAAAAATAGTAGAAATCAAACGGAAATTCGCAACAAGCCCATTTGTATGTTTCATATCCTGTGATGACTCCATCATCTTCATACACGTCGACAATAAAAAATCCCGGGATAGGCCGTAAAATCCAACCATCATCCTGTTTAATCACGGAATAAATGTTCTGAGAATCCCATCCAAAATTGAGCCTGTCATAAATAAAATCATATTCATCGTCATAATTCAATTTGACTAAATGAATTCTTCTATACAATTCGGCAGGTAACGCGTCAGCAGAACGATCCAGGTTCTCGAGAAACTCGGAATAATAATCATAGCCTGTAAAAAAATAGCAACTGTTTGTGTCAAAAGAGATTAATTCTTTCAATAGCATGATTTTATCGCTCTTCGAAATCTCTTTTTCAATGTTTTTAAAATCGAATTGATTGGCTAACAAAGATGCCGTATCCATTTCAACAGGAATTTGGTAATGTACCTGAGCATATCCATTAAAACAGATCAAAAGCAATATGATGGGTAATATTCTCATTTTTTCAATTTTGAATTTAACATTTATTGAATTGGTTTTGCCCCACCTCCCCAACAGCATTGCATTGCTTATACAACTGCAAATATACAATTTTTTTAATTTCAGATTTTGATTAGGATTTTCGGATTTAAGGATTTTTTATTAGGGTATATTACACTGATTATTAATTCTTTATATTTCTAATTTCTTTTTTCTTATTTGGAAATAAAAATAATTAGGGGGCAGGATAAGCGTTCCTTTTTAGTTATTTTATTACCCCACTCTGGAACATTCTGCCTTTTGGGGAATATGTGAACATTACGACTGACTGTTCTATTCCAATTTTAAATTCAACCTTCTAAATTCTAAATTACAATCATGTCACCCCTACGGGGTTCATTCGGTTCATAGGTTCACATTTTGCTACAATCATGTCACCCCTACGGGGTTCATTCGGTTCATAGGTTCACATTTTGCTACAATCATGTCACCCCTACGGGGTTCACCTGGCAGAATGAGATGATGTTGCAAATTAATTCTACCTTCTACCTTCTTCCTTCTACCTTGTAAAACCGTAATTCGTAATTGTTTATTCCGCATTTAATTTTAAATCCAGTGAACAAACCCCACCAAATTAGAGGAAGTTAGAGGAAATTAGAGGAAAATTTCCCCTAATATGATTTTAAATTGATGACGGTTCAATTTTGATTATTATATTTACCGTAGAGACGCAATGCATTGCGTCTCCCTAACGGCATTCATAATGATATTTGATCATTATTTTTCATTTGTAGAGACGTTGCATGCAACGTCTCTACGACGATATTTGGTCATTATTTTTCAATTGTCCAAATCCCCTCCTTTGGAGGGGGCAGGGGGAGGTCAGATTCGTAATTCGTAATTCATTCCGCCTTCCGCCTTTCGACTTTCGCCTTCAAGTTAACCCCGAAGGGGTGTCATTATTATAGCTCAAAGTTGACCCCCATGAGCAAAATAAACCCCGAAGGGGTGACATTATAATAATTTAAGACAATTGAAACTAGGATTTAGAATCCTCAAATAGATTAATACCATTTGTTTTATACAGTTTTTGTCTATTTTTATTATCTTTGTGGTCTATTTATTAAACACAAAGCGAACATGAAAATTAAATTAAATAATCCGAAACAATCTCTTGGCAAACAGTTCATTAAATTAAGACCTTTGAGAAATGAGATAGAGCTATTTAAAAAGAATTTAATTCATTTGTTCGATAATGTGGATGAGATAGAACGTGAAGAAAATCAGAAAAATCATGTTCGGGATTTTTTACGTGAAACTTATTACCAAAATACCAATGAAGTCAATACGAAAGGGTCCATAGATTTGGCTATTCACAACGGTAAAACAAATAAGGATACTGTCGGAGTGATTATTGAAGCCAAAAGACCCGGTAATAAGTCAGAAATGATTTCAGAAGCCAATATGAATGTGAAATCGTTTCATGAATTGGTATTGTACTATTTGCAAGAAAGAGTTGAAGAAAAAAACATTGATATCAAACATTTGATTATCACGAATGTTTATGAGTGGTATATTTTCGATGCTTCTGATTTTGAAAAAATTTTTTACCGGAACAAATCTTTCTTGAAAGATTATGAAGAGTGGAAGAATAAGCAAAAATCAGCATCCGACACCTATTTTTTCTACAATGAAATTGCAAAGAAATTTATTGATAACTCGGATGAGAGTATTAACTGTACTTTCTTTGATATCAGAGAGTTTGAAACTATTGTGAAAAATAATAGTCTGGAAGATGATAAAAAACTAATCTCTCTCTTTAAGATATTATCACCTCACTTTTTATTAAAAACGCCTTTTGTTAACGATAGTAACTCTCTAAATGACAAGTTTTATAAAGAACTTCTTTACCTTATGGGACTAGAAGAGGTAAAAGAAAATAACTTGTTGATTATCAGAAGAAAAGAGGATGACCGACAACATGGCTCGTTGATTGAAAACATTTTGCGTATTCTGGAAACTGAAGATGCCCTTTATCGATTACCTAATAAAATGAGTTATGGAAATAATAAGGAAGAACAATATTTTGGTGTCGCTCTCAGTTTATGTTTAACTTGGATTAATCGGATATTATTTCTAAAACTACTTGAAGGTCAATTAATTACATATCATAATGGAAGTCAGGAGTATCTCTTCTTAAATTATGAAATAATCCATGATTTTGATGAGTTATACAAATTATTTCATCAAGTTTTAGCGCGTGATACCAATGAAAGAAGTGATTTCGTTAAAGACAAATATCACCGTGTACCCTACCTAAACAGCTCATTATTTGAATTTTCGGAACTGGAAACAGCAACAATAAAAATCAATTCGTTGGATGATTCTTGCGATATTCCTTTAATGTCCAATTCTATTCTTTTAGGTCGTTACAATAAAGGTGAAAAAATAAATTCACTAGAATATTTTCTATCTTTTTTGGATGCTTATGATTTTGCAAGTGAAGGAGGTGATGAAATTGCAGAAAATAACAAAACGATTATCAACGCGTCTGTTTTGGGGAAGGTTTTTGAGAAAATAAACGGCTATAAAGATGGCTCAATTTTTACGCCCGGATTCATTACGATGTACATGAGTCGGGAATCTTTGCGCCGTGGCGTAGTTCAAAAGTTTAACGATTATTTTGTACAAAATGGACTTCCTGCAGTACACTCCTTTGATGATTTGTATAATCAGGTTGATAAAATTGATATCAGAACAGCCAATGCTGTGGTAAACTCCTTAAAAATTTGTGACCCTGCCGTTGGTTCAGGACACTTTTTGGTTTCGGCATTGAATGAATTAATCGTTATCAAATCCAATTTAGGGATATTGGTTGACAAGGAAGGCAGACGAATACGTAAGAAAGAGTACGAACTAAGTGTTGAAAATGATGAGTTGATTATTCTAGATGAAAATGGGGATCTTTTCCGATATAACTATCAAAACAAAGAGAGTCAACGTGTTCAGGAAACGATTTTTAATGAGCGAAAAACGATTATTGAAAAATGTTTGTTCGGAGTAGATATCAACTCTAATTCTGTAAAGATTTGTCGTTTAAGACTTTGGATAGAATTGTTAAAAAGTTCATATTATAAAGCACCTGATTTCCTGGAACTGGAAACCCTTCCCAATATCGATATCAATATTAAACATGGAGATTCGCTATTGAGCCGTTTTGCCTTGGATGCTGATTTGGGTCAAGCTTTACAAAAAAGTAAATGGAATATTACCAGTTATCGTCTTGCTATCGATAGATATAGAAATGCAGCTAATAGGGAAGAAAAACGTGAAATGGAAGAGCTTATTTCTAGTATCAAAGATGAGTTCCGGACAGAAATAAATTTCAATGATCCACTTCGAATTAAGTTATCAAAATTGAAAGGGGAATTGTTTACCATGACCAATCAAATCTCTTTATTTGATAAATCAAAAACTGAACAGGAAGCATGGGATAAGAAGGTTGAAAAGCTAACCAAAGAGATTCAAAAGCAGGAAGAAATTATTGCTCAAATTCAAGACAATGCAAAATATAAAAACGCCTTCGAGTGGCGGTTTGAATTTCCTGAAGTTTTAAACGAAAAAGGTGATTTTGAAGGTTTTGATGTGATTATAGGCAATCCGCCTTATGTCCAACTTCAAGCTAATGGTGGTGAACTGGCTCAACTATATGAAAACCAGAATTATAAAACTTTTGCACGTACCGGCGATATTTATTGTTTGTTTTATGAAAAGGGTTTTCACTTATTGCGTCCCAACGGTTTGTTAATGTTTATTACAAGTAACAAATGGATGCGTGCCGGATATGGAGAGAATACTCGTAAGTTTTTGGCAGAAAATAGCAACCCTTTACAATTGGTTGATTTTGCCGGACAAAAAATATTTGATGCTGCCACTGTTGATGTCAATGTACTCCTTTTTTCTAAACAAAAAAATAGGGGTGAAACCGAGGCGTGTGTAGTTAAAGAAAAGTGTACAGATAATTTGAGCGATTATATTGTACAACATCGCACTTCTTCTAACTTCAACCATAGCGATAGTTGGGTCATATTAAGTGCTATAGAACAGCGTATTAAGGAAAAAATTGAGCGTGTTGGCACACCGTTAAAAGATTGGGATATACAGATCAATTACGGAATCAAAACAGGATTTAATGAAGCATTTATTATTTCCGGAGAAAAACGAAAAGAATTAATAGAAAAAGATCCTAAAAGTGAAGAGATTATTCGACCGATTTTAAGAGGACGTGATATCAAGCGTTATTCTTATGAATTTGCAGATTTATATTTATTGTTTATTCCTTGGCACTTTCCTCTGCATAATGATACATCAATAGTTGGCGCTTCAGAAAAAGCAGAGCAAGAGTTTAAAAATCAATATCCTGCAGTTTATAGCCATTTGTTAAAATATAAAGATCAACTTTCAAATCGAAACAAAGCAGAGACCGGAATACACTATGAATGGTACGCTTTACAACGTTGGGGAGCAAATTATTGGGAGGATTTTTATAGACATAAAATTATTTATCCTGAAACAACACAAGGTGCTTATTTTGCATATGATAAAAATAGTAATTTTATTGATAAAACTGCCTTTATTTTAATTTCAAAAGATCCCCTTTTTTTGTTGTCGATCCTTTCATCTAAACTATTTTCTTACAGCTACAAGAAAATATTTTCAAGTATCGAATTAGGGGAAAGTGCCTATCAATACAATAAACACGCCCTAGAAAAACTTCCAATTGCAAAGTTGAAACAAGAAGAGCAAGTTCCATTTTTAAGACTTATGAATGAGATATTGAATAGCAAAAACAATGGTGTCAATGCAGATACGATATCTCTAGAAAAAGAGCTTGACACACTAATTTATAATCTCTACAATATAACTGAAGAAGAAGTTAACTTCATTGAGAGTCAATAAAATCAACTTCTTCACTAGATATGTCATATAAATCAAAAATAATATTATCTACTTCTTTAATTAATTTTGCCCTTTCTTCATCATTATTACTTTTAATAATTTTACTAGTCATATCAATTAAGATCGTTTTATCTATATTTCCTATACAGTGAAACTTTTCAAAAAATGTGTGTTTCATTCTTATACCACTTTCACCTAACCCTCCACCTCCATAATATTTTTTTACCGAATAAAAAAACAACTTAGAATTAAGAAAAGCTAATAAATACTTTAAATCTTTACCAACAATTATTCTTCCTGTATCAAGACAAAAAAAGTTTATATCTTCATCGTAAGAAAATGCAGATTTTTGAACCATCTCTTGAAATACTATTTTTGGTCTATAAAAATCCTCCAAATAAGCACAGTTTCTTAAATTATAAGGTGTATCGCCCTTATCTTGTCGTTTTTTAAGCTGTGGAAAGTATTGGTCTAAATGCTCTTTTACTGCAGGATAATCATCTATGTCAATGGGCTTTATACCCTTTTCTTTGACCCCATTATAGGTATTAATCAACCATAAATCGGCAAAGTTATAACTATATCTTTTGATGTCTCTGCCGCGTAAAATCGGTCGTATTAACTCGATTGTTTTTAAACGCTCTTCTTCGGTTTTACAGTTATTCAAAATTTCTTCTTTTTTCTGACCATTGATAATGAAAGCTTCATTGTAACCGGTTAAAACTCCCCTGTAAATATTTATGTCCCAATCCTTTAAGGGAACGCCTACTTTTTCTATTTTTTCTTTTATGCTTTTTTCTATTTCAGAAAGAATCACCCAACTATCTGATCCATAGGATTTAAAATCTGTTTTTACGCTGTTTTGCATAATATAATCGCTCCTCGAAGCTATTGCCTTTTTGTATAAAATAATAGATTGGAATAATTTAGCCACTTTTTGTAAACAAAAAGTATTATTAATTTTTACAAACTTTAAAACTTTACAACATGAATTACGGTTACATTCGCGTAAGTACAGACAAGCAAACAGTTGAAAATCAACGATTTGAAATCAATCGATTTTGTGAAAAACAGGAAATTATTATCGACAGATGGATTGAAGAAACCATTTCGGGAAACAAAGATGTGGAAAAACGAAAATTGGGGAAGCTTTTAAATAAACTAAAAAAAGATGATGTATTGATTTGTGCCGAACTTTCTCGTCTGGGTCGTAATTTACTTATGATTATGTCCATTCTTAATCATTGCATGAAAAATGACATTCAAGTTTGGACCATTAAAGACAACTATCGTCTAGGTAGCGATATCAATAGCAAGGTTTTAGCATTTGCTTTCGGGTTATCGGCAGAAATTGAGCGTAATTTAATTTCTCAACGCACTAAAGAAGCTCTTGCTCGTAAAAAAGCTGAAGGCGTTATTTTGGGACGACCAAAAGGGCGTAAATCTTCAAAAGTAAAGTTAACAGGCAAAGAAGCAGAAATTCAAAACCTATTGGATAAAAAAGTATCCAAAAGTGCTATAAGCCGAATTTTGGGAGTCCATCGATTAACTGTAACTAAATTTATTGAAGAAAAAATGTGATTTTCTACATTTTATTGGTTCATAATAAGTGTTTTTCACCAAATTAGAGGAAGTTAGAGGAAATTAGAGAGAAATTTCCCCTAATTTAAAAAAATAGATTATCTTTGCACTTTAATTCAATGTAAAGATGATTGAAAAACCACCTGCTTTAGATAAAGTCAATTTCCATGTTTTATGGAAGGTTGTTACTGATCCGGAGAAAGATGCCTTGTTTCATCGGATTAACAATAAATATCTGTATTGGGATAAAGTGAAGTATAAAACTCCGGCGGGAGTGGATCCCATTACATTTTGGTATGCTGTCAAAGTGAAACGGAATATTGTAGCCAAAAGGTTTACGTTGGGAAATAGAACCTTTAAATTTTCAATAACCAATAAAATGCTGGAGTTGTTGCATTTGCTGGATTTGAATCTCGGTGGGACGTTGGGAACTCAGGGGATTATTCCTGAAAGAGATAAAAAGTTCTATTTGATCAACTCCATCATGGAAGAGGCGATTGCTTCAAGTCAGATGGAAGGTGCTTCCATAACACGGAAAGTGGCCAAGGAGATGCTGCGGAAACAGTTGAAACCCCAAAATAGGGGACAGCAAATGATCTATAACAACTATGCTACGATCCGCTATTTGGTTGAAAATCAGGAGCAAGAATTTTCAGTAGAGCTACTCAAAGAGATTCAACGGTTGATTACGCACAAAACGCTTACCAACAGAGAGCATGAGGGGAGTTTTCGCACTTCGGACGATATCATGGTGATGGATAGCATAACCGGAGAAATCGCGCACACACCGCCATCTTATGAGGATATAGAAAAGTGGATAGCCCAATTGGCTGATTTTATCAACAATGATGATGAGAAGTTTTTTATTCATCCCATTATCAAAGGGATTATCATCCACTTTATGATTGCCTATATCCATCCTTTTACGGATGGTAATGGCAGAACAGCCCGCTCTTTATTTTATTGGTACATGTTAAAAAAAGGGTATTGGTTAACAGAATACCTTTCCATTTCGAGAATTATTTACCGGAGTAAGAAAAAGTACGAAATAGCATATCTTTATACGGAAAATGACGAAAATGATCTTTCCTATTTTATTCAGTATAATTTAGAAGCCATGTACAAGGCTTTTAAAGAACTGAAACTCTACATACAACGAAAACTCCGGGAACAAAGTGATTTACTTTACTTAAAAGAGATACCGGAAATCAACGAACGGCAAGCACAGATATTAAAAATCTTGACTGAAAAGCCAAAATCAATCCTTACAGCAAAAGAATTGACCTCCCTCTTTAATGTTACTGTTAAAACTACCCGGAATGATCTGCAAGAACTTGTAAGATTAGGGTTTATGAAAGAAATAAAGATCAACCAACGACAACTAGGCTATATTAAATCCGATCATTTTGAGGAAAAAATCCACCAAATTAGAGGAAATTAGAGGAAAATTTCCCCTAAAAATGAAGAACGCCCCCCAAGTATGCTGTCAATGACGCGCCCGGGAGGCATATTTTATTAACTTCTAAATTCCGCTGCAAAAATACAACAATTATTTGAATTGTAGCCCAATTTTTAACTTTCAATTTTCATTTTATTTCCCCGCAATTAGTAATTCGAAATTTATTCCGTTTTTTTTCATTTCGCCTTTCGCTTTTTTTGATTCCCCTCCTTTGGAGGGGCTAGGGGAGGTCTAATTCGTAATTCGTAATTTTCATTCCGCCTTCCGCCTTTTTTTCCTTCCGCCTTCCGCCTTCAGCACGGGTTTACAGCGCCAGCCATAAGATCGTTCCAACGGGAAGGGCAAATAAAAACGAATCAAATCGGTCCAAAATGCCGCCGTGACCCGGTAATATTTTGCCGCTGTCTTTTACATTGACCGCTCGTTTCAGTAACGATTGTGCCAAATCTCCAAAAGTGCCTGATACAATGATGATTACAGAAAATAAAATCCATAAAAGCGGATGTTGAATGGATCCGGTTTGAATATATGGAATTTTAAATAAAAGGGGGGAGAGCAAACTGGTTGTCACCAGGGACAGCAAAAACCCTTCCCAGCTCTTTTTGGGTGAAACTCTTTCAAATAGTCTCCTCTTTCCAA
>Ga0208195_1004706_pt1 | contig 10552 bp, 7 predicted proteins | sample AD_UKC077_MetaG_FD_184441 | JGI IMG/M metagenome (GOLD analysis project Ga0208195, IMG submission 184441) | Active sludge microbial communities of municipal wastewater-treating anaerobic digesters from USA - AD_UKC077_MetaG (SPAdes) (version 2) | ecosystem: Engineered > Bioreactor > Anaerobic >...
ATTCATCCCACTTGTATTCCGGTCGAAGGCGACCAGCAATCCAAGCTGACTCTCATGTCGGAATCTCTTCGTAATGACGGACGTATCTGGGTTCCCAAAAAGATCGAAGATGCCAAAAAACTTCAGGCAGGAGAGATCAAGGGTTCGCAGATTCCCGAAGAGGACAGGGATTATTACTTGGAACGCAGATATCCTGCATACGGTAACCTGGTACCCCGTGACGTGGCCTCACGCGCAGCTAAAGAGCGTTGTGACGCAGGTTTCGGCGTAAACAATACCGGCAGAGGGGTATTTCTCGACTTCAGCACAGCTATCGAAAGACTCGGAAAGGAGGTCATCGAAGCAAGATATGGTAACCTTTTCCAGATGTACGAAAAGATTACCGACGTCAATGCTTATGAAGAACCAATGATGATCTACCCTACCATTCACTATACAATGGGCGGTATCTGGGTAGATTATAATCTCCAGACTACTATTCCCGGATTATATGCTATCGGCGAAGCCAATTTTGCCGACCATGGTGGAAACCGCCTCGGTGCCTCAGCTCTTATGCAGGGTCTCGCAGATGGATATTTCATACTTCCCTACACTATCGGTGACTATCTCGCCGGTAAAATTTTGGATTCCAAGATCGACACAAATCATCCGGCATTTGAAGAGGCAGAAAAGGCAATCACCGACAGGATAAACAAGCTCTTTGATGTAAAAGGCAAGCGTAGTGTCGATTCATTTCACAAGGAACTCGGCCATATAATGTGGGAGTATGTGGGAATGGCCCGTAATGAGGAAGGTTTGAAAAAAGCCATCACAGAGATACGGAAACTTCGCAAAGAGTATTGGCAGAATGTATGTGTACCAGGCGAAAATAATGAACTCAACATGGAACTCGAGAAGGCTTTGCGGGTTGCGGATTTTATGGAAATGGGAGAACTTATGGCACTTGATGCCCTCAATCGCCGCGAATCCTGCGGAGGTCATTTCCGTGAAGAAATGCAGACCGCTGATGGCGAAACAAAGCGTGATGATGAAAACTATATGTATGTCAGCGCTTGGGAATATAAAGGCAATGACGAGGAACCTGTTCTTCACAAAGAACCGTTGAAATATGAATTTGTAAAAGTTGCCTCGCGCAGTTATGCGAAATTATAAAGAGTAAGGAGAAAGTTTATGAATTTTACATTAAAAATATGGCGCCAAAAAAACGCCAAGAGTAAGGGTCACTTTGAAACCTATGAAGTAAAAAATATCTCTCCGGGTACATCTTTCCTGGAGATGTTGGATATTCTCAATGAGCAACTCATTAACGAGGGAATAGATCCCGTAGCAGTTAACAAAGGATGTAAAGGGAAAAAGGCCGATCCCGTGGCTTTTGATCACGACTGTCGCGAAGGAATATGCGGTATATGCTCGCTCTACATCAATGGTCGTGCACATGGTCCCGACGATGAAATAACCACTTGTCAGCTCTATATGCGCAAATTTAAAGATGGCGAGACTATTACCGTTGAGCCATGGAGAACACGTGGATTCCCCGTTGTAAAAGATCTTATCGTAGACAGAGGAGCTTTTGATAAGATACTTCAGGCCGGTGGATTCATATCGGTAAATGCCGGCAATGCTCCTGATGCAAATGCTATCCTCGTACAGAAAGAAAAAGCAAATGAGAGTATGGATGCTGCTGCATGTGTGGGTTGCGGCGCTTGTGTCGCTACTTGCAAAAACGGTTCTGCAATGCTGTTTGTGGCATCCCGTGTAAGTTCATTGGCTCTTCTGCCTCAGGGTAAAATTGAGGGGGCACGTCGTGCAAAAGCAATGGTCGCCAAAATGGACGAACTTGGTTTTGGCAGTTGCACCAACACCCGTGCCTGTGAATTAGAGTGTCCTAAAGGCATCAGTATAGCACATATAGCGAGACTCAACCGAGAGTTTCTTTCAGCTAAACTAAAAGACTAATCACGAATGGTTAACGACTAATATTAAAAATAAATGGGGTTTCGGCCCCATTTATTTTTAATAAAAGTTGATTGTATGTTGATATGATTTGATAATTTTTAATAAAAAATAACTCCTTAAAAATAGTTATTTAATCTGCAAACCTCTTTTTAAATTCTTGTCCAAATATTATTAACACAATACATTTGTTGAAAAAAATAATTAAGTTTATAAACATCGTAAACAATTTAATCTCAAATACCAATTTTAAGAGTATTTTATTGTTTACAAACTGTCAATATATTTTTGATAATTAACGTATAAATTTTATCCACATTATAAACACACCAACAAATACAATAATACTTTATTAAATATTATTAATTATTTTTGTGTTGTTTAAAAAGTTGTCAAGACGATACCATCAGATATGAGTAAAGAAAGATTTGATCCGAGGGAAGAGTCCTTTTCCAGAGAACGTGATCGTGATATTGAGGGTCAGATACGTCCTAAAGAGTTTGAGGAGTTCGCGGGACAGGACAAAGTTATAGAAAATCTTAAGATTTTCGTACAGGCAGCGCTTCTCAGAGGTGAGGCTCTTGACCATATACTTTTGCATGGTCCTCCCGGCTTGGGAAAGACTACTCTTGCCCATATTGTGGCCAATGAACTTGGTGTAAATATGAAAATAACTTCCGGTCCGGTTCTGGATAAGCCCGGGGATCTGGCCGGACTTCTTACTTCCCTTGAAGAGGGGGATGTGCTATTTATAGATGAGATTCATCGTCTTTCACCCATAGTGGAGGAGTACCTCTATTCCGCAATGGAGGATTACACTATAGATTTAATGATAGATAAGGGACCGGGAGCACGTTCCATACAGATAACGCTCAATCCTTTTACGCTGATAGGAGCTACTACCCGCAGCGGACTTCTCACTTCTCCACTGAGGGCAAGGTTTGGTATAAAATCTCACCTGGAGTATTATGATGCGAAGGTTCTTAGGCAGATTATTATCCGTAGCGCTTCAATTCTGGATATAGAAATAAATGAAGATGCAGCATGGGAGATAGCTTTACGTAGCCGTGGTACACCGCGTATTGCCAATTCTTTGCTTCGCAGGGTGAGAGATTTTGCGCAGGTAAAGGGTACAGGTATAATTGATCTTGAAATAGCGCGAATTGCCCTCAATGCTCTGAACATTGATAAGCGAGGTTTAGATGCTATCGATAATAAGATTTTGACGACAATTATAGAAAAATTTAAGGGAGGTCCGGTGGGAGCCGGTACGATAGCTACAGCTATAAGCGAGGATGTGGGGACTCTCGAGGAGGTTTATGAGCCTTTTTTGATTAAAGAGGGTTTTATATCCCGTACTCCACGAGGCAGAGTGGTAACGGAACTTGCCTATAATCATCTAGGCATAAAACTTCCCGGACGGGAAAATCTTCTCTTCTAACTTTAAAAGCATTATAACTACAAAAAAACAGCATAACATAAAATGAAAAGAATTTTTATTGCAGTAATAGCCGCTTTGGTTTTTATTCCATTACAAGAGACTAATGCTTGTACTTCGGCGATCATCACAGGAAAGGCGACCCCTGACGGACGTCCTTTACTTTGGAAACATCGCGACACAGGTACTCTGGACAACCGCATGGAATATTTTGATAAATCCAAAGATAGAAGCATCAAATACGCCTTCATAGCCCTTGTGGATAGTCCGAAAGAGACTAAAGAAGCGTGGATGGGTACCAATGAAGTGGGTTTTTCCATTATGAATACCGCTTCATATAATCTCAATAATGAGGAATCTCCGATACAGGATCAGGAAGGAGTGGTTATGTACAATGCGCTTGCAAAATGAAATTTCCTACCGGAGTGGAGGCAAATTTCGGTGTCATCGATGCCGAAGGTGGGGCCGCTTACTATGAAGTGAGCTCCAAGGATTGGGTAAAGGTAGATGCCAATGATCCTGCAATCGCACCTGAAGGTTATCTCATATATACCAATCACTCTTTTACGGGTAAGATGAATAAGGGTATGGGCTATATACGCTATGTGAGTGCGAGTGATATCTTCCGTGATCGTTTCGTAAAAAATCAACCTATGACACCGCAATGGATTTTCAATTCACTTTCACGTAATTTCTATCACTCTCTTCTCGATATAAATCTTGCTGAAAATCCTGAGGTAGCTCCAAACGGATGGTTTATTGACCAGGATTTCATTCCTCGAAAATCCACTTCGGCCTCGAGTGTGGTAAAGGGTGTGCTTCCTGGTGAAAATCCCGAGCTGACTGTTATGTGGAGCGTTGTGGGGTATCCTCCGGTAAGTGTCGCCGTTCCGTTATTTGTAAAGAGCGGAAAATATCTTCCTGCGCAGGTAGTGGCCAGAGGTGAAAACAGTGAAGGTCTCAATCCTAAGAATTGTGAGATTTGCGACCTCGCAATGGCCCGAAAAGCGGCTGTATTCCCCGTTTCCAGAGGAAATGGAGGCAAATACTTCCGTTTCGATCTTTTATGGAATAGAGAGGGAACGGGATATATACAACGTCTTGCTCCCTATGAGGAGGCTATTTTCGACACATTCAATCCCGTAATGGACAAATGGTATGAAAAGGGTTCGGTAGATATTTCAGAACTCTCCGAACTCTATTCAAAAATGGATATAGGCGCTGCTATAAAATAAGGTGCATATTCCCGAAAATATATCCAGGAATTATGTAGACAACTGCTTTACCTCATCGGCGAAAGCAGTTTACATAACATCGGTAATTTCCCTGATGGATGCTCCATCTGTGCATGTCGTGCTGGCAGATACCAAGAAAAATGCCTATTTTCTTACCAACGATTTTTATAGTTTCTTTTCGGACGAATGTGTCTATTATTATCCCTCTCCGACAGATAAAAATGAACTCAAAGAGGCTACTGCCAAAGTTCAGCGCACAGCCACGTTATCTGCCCTGAATTCATTTGAAGGAGCATCCGATGCTTCTTGGCGCGAAAAAACAGGAGCCGGTTCATTTGTCATAACCGGCCGGTTGATGGACATGGAACATAATTCCCGTCATAAACCTGTTTTAATAATAACTTATCCCGATGCACTGGAGCTGCCGGTACTCAAAAAGAGCGAAATCAGACGTACCATACTTTCAATAAAGAGAGGGGAGAGGCTTTCCCATGAATTCATCAAGGAAGTGCTCTACGAAAGCGGATTTGAAAAGGTGGATTTTACGGCGGAGCCGGGGCAGTTTGCATTGAGGGGCGGTATAATCGACATTTTTTCATTTGCCGACAATCTGCCGGTCAGGATAGATTTTTTCGGCGATCAGGTTGAATCGATTCGAAAATTCGATATCAATACTCAACTCTCAAGAGAGAGCTTGGAAAGCGTAGATATTTTTCCGGACATCCATAAAGAAACAGATGATTCTTCGCTTGTCCCGTTCTGGGAAATTCTTCCCGAAAATACTGTTCTATGGGATTTGAGAGGGGAAAATCCTACCGGAGAAAATTATGTGATACCCCAGCCCACATTCAATAAAAATTTTGAAATACTTTCACAGGATATCCGGAACAAGATGGATGAGGGATATACCGTTACTATTTTAAGTCCCAATGAGGCTCAGACCGACCGTCTCAGACAGATTTTAGTGGATACCGGTGAAAAGGTTCGCCCTGATTTTCTTCCGTTGTCACTTCATGAAGGTTATGTGGACAGGATTTCAAAGAACTGTTACTATACCGATCACCAGATATTCGAACGTTATCACAAGGTTAAGGTCAAAAGGCAGGTTGAGAGATCCGAACGCCTTACCATCAATGAAATAATGGCATTCCGGATGGGGGATTACGTAGTACATATTGATTACGGAGTGGGCAGGTTCGGCGGTCTTGTGAAAACAAATGTCAACGGTAAGGTACAGGAGGCCATAAAATTGGTCTACAAAGACAACGATGTGGTCTTTGTCTCCATTCACGGCATCCACCGTATCTCCAAATATAAATCGAGAGATGGCGAACCGCCGAAGATTTACAAGCTCGGCACCAAAGCCTGGGAAAATCTCAAATCCAGGACCAAATCCAAGGTTAAGGATATTGTAGATGATTTGATAAAACTCTATTCTACCAGACATCATTCGAAAGGCTTTGCATTCTCATCAGACAATTATCTCATGCACGAACTTGAATCCTCATTTATGTACGAGGATACACCCGATCAAGCCCTTGCTTCAAAGAAAGTAAAGGAAGATATGGAGAGCGACCGTCCGATGGATCGCCTGGTGTGTGGAGATGTGGGATTCGGTAAGACGGAAGTGGCCATAAGAGCCGCATTCAAGGCTGTTTGCGACAGCAAGCAGGTGGCGGTTCTGGTACCGACCACCATTCTTGCGCTGCAGCATTATCATACCTTTTCTTCCCGACTGAAGGATTTTCCCTGCAGGGTAGAATATATAAGTCGTCTTCGCAATACAAAAGAGATATCGCGTATATTGGAGGACCTCGCATCGGGCAGAGTGGACATTCTTATCGGTACTCACCGCATCCTCAACAAAAAAGTGCTCTTCAAGGATCTGGGGTTGCTCATCATTGATGAGGAGCAGAAGTTCGGAGTCTCCTCTAAAGAGAAAATCCGTCAGATGAGGAGCAATATAGATACTCTCACCCTTACCGCCACTCCAATCCCCAGAACCCTGCAATTTTCACTTCTCGGAGCGAGGGATCTCTCCATAATCAACACCCCTCCACCCAACCGTAAACCGGTCTATACCGAGGTGATAAATTTTAATGACGAGGTGATAACCGATATAATCAACTCTGAGTTGGAGAGAGGAGGGCAGGTCTTTTTTGTTCATAACAGGATCGAAGATATTCTTTCCGTCTATGACATATTGCAGCGTTTGGTGCCCGAGGCGCGGATATGTGTGGCACACGGACAGATGGAGGCGGAGATACTGGAGAAGAGAATAGTGGAGTTTATCGCAGGAGAGTACGATATCCTGCTGGCCACCACCATAATCGAAAACGGCATAGATATTCCCAACGCCAACACGATGATCATCAATCAGGCACAACGTTTTGGCCTGAGCGACCTTCATCAGCTCAGAGGAAGGGTGGGCCGCTCCAATGTAAAAGCTTACTGCTATCTCCTGATACCTCCCATTGCCTCCATTACGGACGATGCGCGCAGACGAATCAGAGCGATAGAAGCCTTCTCGGATCTGGGAAGCGGGTTTAACATCGCAATGCAGGATTTGGATATACGAGGTGCGGGTAATCTGCTGGGTGCGGAACAGAGCGGATTTATTGCCGAGATGGGATTCGATACCTATATGCGTATCCTCAATGAGGCGATGGCGGAGCTGCGTGAAGAGAAGATGAGTAGGGGAGAGGATGTCACTTTACCCGATACGATACGTTCCGCTCCAATGGTGGATACCCAGATAGAAACCGATCTTGAGGCCTATATTCCGGATGAATACGTACAGGTCACTTCGGAAAAAATCCGTCTCTATAAGGATCTGACCACTATCAGCGATGAGAGGCAGATTGAGACTTTGCGCAGGGAGATGGAGGATCGTTTCGGTCCCATTCCCGAGCAGCTCGAAGAGTTGATTCGAATAGTACAACTGAAGAAGGTGGCCCAGAATCTCGGTTTCGAGAAAATAATCCTCAAAAACGGAGTAATGCTGGCCTATTTCATCTCCAATAGTATGCATTCTTATTACAGAGGAGATCTCTTTCCGGCCATACTTATCGCCATACAGTCACTCGGTGACCGCTGTAGGGTCAATGAGGTAAAAGAGAGACTCTATATAAGAGTAAAAAGTATTCCTGATGTGCGTCAGGCCATTCTCTTTCTCTCAAAACTTATTTAGATTCCAAAAACTTCTTACCTTTGCAACCCCGAACAGATAATATGGATAGAATGTATTTACTTATAGATATCGGCAATACGGCATGCAAAGCGGCTTTCGCTGACAATGAGAAGATAGGAAAAGTTTTTCGTTATGCGGGAGATGATATCCGGCAGTTTGTCCGCGAGACTTGTACATCGGAATATCCCGGCCAAAGGGCACAAGTGGCTGTTTTAAGCAATGTTCGTGCTGACGATCCCGAATTGGAAACTATGTTGCGCAATGAATTTTGTGACCGTTTGATAGTTCTCGATGTGGCCGAATGTGATCGTCTGGTGGAGACGGGACTCGTACAGTTTGAAGTACTTGCAAATATGCCCGAAGGCATGGGGGCAGACCGTATAGCGGCTATTTTGGCTGCAAACAACCTATTTCCTGAGAATGATTTGATGGTGTTTGATTTCGGTACGGCCATTACGGTGGAATTTATAAATTGTCACAAAGAGGATTCTCCTGCATGCTATATGGGAGGCTCTATTTCTTTGGGTCTGAACACAAGATATCGGGCTTTGAGCCATTTTGCGGAGCATATTCCATTGCTCAATCCCAGGGATTTCATGGAATCTCATAAAGAGAAAAAAATCTCTCCTATCGGTACCGATTTGGATACCGCGATGGCCGCAGGTAATATTCTCGGCATAATGTTTGAAATAGAAGGATATCAGAGAGAGCATCCTGAAAGAACAGTGATTTTCACCGGTGGGGATGCGATTTATTTTGCCGAAAGGCTTAAAAGTTCCATATTTGTCGTTTACAATCTTGTTTTGATGGGGCTCTCACAGATAGCACAGTTTTATGCTGAACAATAGTACCATACAAAAATTCAGAAGAGTTGCGGCGGCACTGTCTGCGATACTTGTGCTTTTTACAGCTCTTCCTTCTTCGGCGCAGACAATAGCAGCTGATGGTGGGTTTACTCCGTATTCAATGTTTGGTGTAGGTTCTCTCGTAAGGCCGGGCACATCATACAATCTTTCGATGGGAGGTATCGGCATCGGTGATCGTAATTATCGATATATCAATTATATTAATCCTGCAGCCGTGACAGAGCGCCAGGCTCAGTCGTTCATGCTCGATTTCGGTGTAGAACAGGGAAATGTCTATTATACGGCCAATTCGGCTTCCGCAGTTGGAGGAACCGGCTCCGATCTGCTAAAGAGCGTCAACAACACTTTCAATATGCACCACATCATAGCCTCTTTCCCGATTTGGAAGAGTTCAGCTTTCAAAGTGGGGATAGTGCCTTACAGTAATGTCGGATATAAGTTTATTACAACCGAGAGCGATGATGAAATGGTCGCCGAGGCCGGAGATATAAAGTACTCCAAGATCGGGCAGGGCAGCATTTACCAAACTTTCATTGGAGCGGGGGCTACCTTCTGGGACAGGCTTAGCGTGGGTGCGGACCTGCAGTTTTATTTCGGTACGATAAATCGCTACAGCAGCGCGACTTTCACCACCAATACATCATTCAGGTCGATTAATTCAGGCTGGACCTTTGTTTCACGTGCAATATCGGGAAAGTTCGGACTCCAGTACAGACAACCGTTGGTCGGCAATACCTCAGCCACTATCGGAGTTACATACGATTTGGCTACCGCATTCAGAGGTGAGAACATACGCTATGCCTATGGAGTATCGGCAAGCGGCAAAGATACCGTTTTCCACCGCAATACTCCTCTTGAAACAATGTCGGTACCATCCGAGCTTGGAGTGGGATTTACAATACGCAACATGGAGAAATGGATGGTGGGCTTTGATTACACGCGTTCCAACTGGACAAATTATCTCCTCGAGGAGACCCCCGGGGTGGATATCAAACCTACTATAGCACAGGCATTCAGAGTGGGATTTGAAGTAACCCCCAACAGATACGACATCAGATACTATCTCAAAACGCTCACCTACAGGGCAGGCGCCTACTATGAGCAAAATTATTTTACCCTCAACGGTTTTCCTATCACAAGGCAAGGTATTACTCTCGGAGTTTCGTTTCCGGTATTCCGCTATTACAACGCAGTGACTTTTGGGATAGACATAGGTCAGAGAGGTTCGGTTGCAGACAATCTCATAAGGGAGAGATACTTCCTCTTTACCCTTTCGTTTGACCTGCACGATATCTGGTTTATAAAAACTTTATACCAATAGATTAGATTATTTTTATTAACTTTACCCGATATTTTAAAAAATGGAAACAATGAAGAAAATCGCAATTATCCTCTTTGCAATGGTTATTTCTCTTCCTGCATTTTCCCAGGGAAAGTATGGAAAAGATAGTGTGGAATGTACCAAATATCTCTCGTTCTATTCGGAACTTTACAAACAGAGAAATTATGACGAAGCTGCTCCGCACTGGAGGAAAGCCATCGCTCTCTGTCCTCCGACAGCGAGTCAGAACATGCTCCTGCATGGTCAGAACCTTCTCCGTATGGATATCCGCAGAAATGCCAAGAATCCGGCCCGCAGACAGGAGCTCATAGACTCTTTGATAATGCTTCACGATCTTCGCGCGGAATATTATCCCAATAATCGAGTGAGGAGCATGGACAATAAGGCCATCGATATAATTAATTACAACTATTGTGGTGACGATCCCCTCAAGCAGTATCAGTTGTTGACCGAGATTATCGAGACCATCAACACGGATTGCAGCCCCATTGTCTTCATCAACCAGATGAAAGGTGGCGTGGCGCTCTA
>Ga0208195_1004710_pt1 | contig 10548 bp, 9 predicted proteins | sample AD_UKC077_MetaG_FD_184441 | JGI IMG/M metagenome (GOLD analysis project Ga0208195, IMG submission 184441) | Active sludge microbial communities of municipal wastewater-treating anaerobic digesters from USA - AD_UKC077_MetaG (SPAdes) (version 2) | ecosystem: Engineered > Bioreactor > Anaerobic >...
CTCTACGGGTCCGGGATCAATATTTTCTATCTGTTCACTGTAAAGTTTTACCAGCGCAGCAATGGAATGTATCCACAAAGCTAACATTCCAGCAAATGGACCAATGCCTACCCAAACGCAAAAAATAATCGCCCAAACGATTGCTTCGATGCTTCTGACTACCGTGGAAACTGTTCGGATAATTATATATGCAATCCTTCCGATGAAGGAATTATTCATTAGATTCTTAGCTGCGAAAAAGGAAAGCACAAAAGCAAAAGGTATGGCAAAAATCGTTGCCAGCAAAGCCAGATAGATGGTCTCTACCAAAGCGGATAGCATCGGAACTAGCTCTTTCAGATTGGGATTAAAAATTCCGCTAACTATAGCCTTGGTGTTGGCTGCTTGCGTAAAAAAAGCAATGGGCTTAACTTCTACAATCACCCAAGCCATAATTAAAGTGATGATAATAACTATGGCAAACTCGACCTTCCACAGCGCACCGGGTTGTTCAGAAATAATTATTTTGGCACCAATACAATTTTTGCTAAAAGTAAACAGAAACGCTATCAGCAGCGGAAATAAGAGTATTATCCAACCGCTGAAAGAAATATTGCCTAAACGCAATAAAAACCAGCTGATACAGGCAATTACATATAACCATACAGCATATTCAATGCTCAAAATCTTGATTTTCTTTATCATAATGCAATCCTCATTTATGGGTTTGTAGAGTCAAGGAAAAAGTGAAAAGGGGGGGAGGGGTCGAGAAGTCGAGAGGTCGAGAGGGCGAGAGGGGGTAGGGTAGCCGGAGCTCGCTGAAGCTCCGCATTTTTTTCTTGCGGAGGAACGGCGTCCTCTGGCTACACTTCTTGCTGAGGAACAGCGTCCTCCGGCTACACTTCTTGCTGAGGGACGGCGTCCTCTGGCTACACTTCTTGCGGAGGAACAGCGTCCTCCGGCTACACTTCTTGCTGAGGAACGGCGTCCTCCGGCTACACTTCTTGCTGAGGAACAAAGTTATCATAGTGTTTTCTGACTTCTTATTTAATTCTGACTTCTTATTTAATTCTGACTTCGTATATAAAGGGAAAAAGCCCCGGCAGGGCACCGGGGCAGGTGGTTCTGTTAATACAGTTTACTTGATAAGTTGTTTATCCAATTCATCCAGGAATACATTGAGCAGAAAGGAGAGCATAAATTCGAAGAATGCCTGTTCATTCTGCTCGTTAATTATAGGAATATCCAGAAGTTTATTGATACGGGTAGCCAGTTCTTTTATTAATATAGTTTTATCGGTCATTTTACATCTCCTTTTACATATTAGCTATTAGTTCATTTGCACCAGGGACACTATCCAAATAGCCATTTTCTACGGCTGTAGAAATAGACAGGATATCAGTGCCGACAGTTTGCAGATCGTTATAAGTTACAGTGCTTAGTTCAATGTGTCCTTCGCTATTACTGGCGAAACTAAACATCATTTTAATCCAGAGGGCATATGCATTGGGAGGAAGAGAACCCTCGGGGACTTTAGCTGCGTACTTAGAAGCATATTGTTTAAGCTCTACTTTATAATCACTGTTAACCTCTGCATAAATAGCTGATAGATTTTTCATTTTAGCTTTCATCTGGACATTGTGATTAGTGAGACTGGGTTTTACATATTTGCGACCGAGGCAGACAGTATCTTTACGATAACTGCCATAGGTCATTCCGTCTAAAGTGCCGGAGTAGGTTTTAATTCCATACTTTAAGTTTACTTTCATTTTAAGCTCCTATGCTTATTTTTTTCTTAGGCGTTTCCGGAAATCTGCCTTCATATATATAGGGGGTGACAAAACTGAGAAAGTGGTGACAAAATTCAGAAATATTTTTAAAAATTACCTCACTTGACACAAAAGCAGGTATTTAAAATATGGCATTAATATGTATAACTATAGGAGTTAGCTATGGATAGCTCAATAAAGGATTTATTAAATTTCCTCACTGGTAGCAGAAGCAGTTTTCTAGCAAGTTTGGAAATAGAGAAACGGTTGAAAGCAGAAGGTTTTAGTTACCTGCCTGAAGGAAACCCTTTTAAACTTAAAAGTGGTGGCAAATATTATATTCGGCGTTCTGGAACAGCGGTTATTGCTTTTGTAGTTGGTAGTGAACCAGTTGCCAAAGTTGGCTTTAATCTTGCTGGAAGCCATATTGACTACCCCTGTCTGAAGCTTAAACCTCAAAGCATAAAAACAGATAAAGGGATTACTAAAATTGGTGTGCAGGTTTATGGCTCACCTATTATAAGTACTTGGTTAGATCGCGAACTTGGCATAGCCGGCAAAGTGGTCGTTAAAACCGCAAAGGGTTATAAAGTGGAATCTGTGGATTTTAAAAAACCTGTGGCTATCATTCCCAATGTGGCAATTCACTTAAACCGTGAAGTAAATAAGGGCTTTAGCTATAACGCACAAACGCAATTAAATGCTCTTTTAAGCGTTAGTGCCTCAGCTGAAAATCCACTTTATAATGCCATTGCAGAAGAATTGAAGATAAAAGAAGAACAAATTTTAGAAACAGAGCTGTTTTTGTATGATTTTGCTCCGGCACAACTTATTGGGTTAAATCAAGAAATGATTACTGCGCAGGGACTGGATAATCTATCGATGACTCATTGCATTCTATCTGCCTTGCTCAAATGTGATAAACCTCAAAAAACTGCTGTAGGTATCTTTTTTGATAATGAGGAAATTGGTTCACTTACTTCCCAGGGAGCAGATTCGTTATTATTGGATGAAATTTTAGAAAGGATTTGCCTTAGCCAAAGTAACAGTAGAGAGGATTTTTATCTGGCGTTACGGAATAGCTTTTTTATTAGTGCAGATGTAGCTAATGCTTGGCATCCTTCTTTTTCCGAAAAATATGATCCAGATTATGCTCCTCTGATGAATAAAGGACCCGTGATTAAGTTTGATGCTTATAGCAGATACGCATCAAACGCAGAAAGTTCTTATCACTTTATCCATCTTTGTGAAAAAGTAAAAGTTCCTTATCAGAAGTTTGTTGTGCGCAGTGATGGGACAGGTGGAATTACCATTGGGCCTATTTTGTCTGCTCGTTTAGGACTCAATACTGTTGATATCGGAAATCCAATCTGGGCAATGCATTCTATTCGTGAAACAGGTGGAATCGAAGATCACTTGTATCTTATAAAAGTGCTTAGTCAGTATTTTGGATAGCGAAAAAGCGAGATAGCGAGATAGCGAGATAGCGAGATAGCGAGATGGCGAAATGGCGAAATGGCGAAATGGCGAGAGGTCTTGGGGTCGAGAAGTCGAGAAGTCGAGAGGTCGAGAGGACATTCAAAGCTCTTGACAAATATACAAAAAATAATATAAAGTTTATGAGAGGTTAAAATAATTAACTGTAAAAGGAGAAACAATGAGTGGCTTTAAACAGCTAAAAGTTTGGCAAGTAGGAATGGATTTAGTGATAAAAGTTTATAAAATCACTGAGTCCTTTCCTAAAAGTGAAATGTACGGATTAATCTCTCAATTAAGAAGGTGTTCAGTATCTATTCCTTCTAATATTGCAGAGGGCTCAAGTAGAAATAATCCCAAAGAATTCGCTCAGTTTTTATATATAGCCCAAGGTTCACTATCAGAGCTGGATACCCAATTTACAATAGCTCAACTTCTTGGTTACATACAGGATTTTAATGATATAGAAGAGCTAATTCGTCAGATAAGAAGTATGTTGACTGGTCTTATAAAAGCACAGAAGATACAAAACCCTCAAACAAAATTCTAACAATGACCTCTCGACCTCTCGACCTCTCGACCTCTCGACCTCTCGACCCCAAGACCTCTCGACTAATAAACATAGGAGTATACAATGGCAACATTCAAACCTTTTAAAGCCCTAAGACCCGTTCAGGATAAAGCTAAGGCAATAGCTTCATTGCCTTATGATGTTATGGATTCAGATGAAGCACGCCTGGAAGTACAAAAAAACCCTTTAAGCTTTCTCCATGTAGAAAAGCCGGAAGTGGATCTTCCTTCAGGAACTGATTTATACGATCCCGCAGTTTATGCCAAAGCCCGAGAAAACCTCTATAAATATATATCCGAAGGATATATGAAACAGGATGCAAAACCTGCTTATTACATATATAAACAAGTAATGGATGGTCGTGCCCAAATCGGTTTAGTAGGTTTAACTTCCGTTGATGAATATATGGATGGCACAATCAAAAAGCATGAATTAACGCGTGCTGAAAAAGAAGCAGACCGCATTCGTCATATTGATACCTGTGATGCACATCCTTCACCTGTATTTTTTACTTACCGGCACCAAGATATTATTGACCAAACTGTAGCCAAAGTTATGGCAAATAAGAAACCGGAATATGATTTTACCAGTGATGAGGGTATTGGTCACACGCTATGGGCGATGGACGATCCTTTAGATATAAAAACTATTCAAAATGCCTTTGCTAGTTTACCAAATTTATATGTAGCAGATGGACATCACAGAACTGCCAGTGCGGCAAAAGTTGGACTTAAACGACGGGAGCAGTTTCCCAACTATACTGGTGACGAAGAATTTAACTTTTTTATGGCAGTGATCTTTCCGGACAATCAATTGAAAATCTACGATTACAATCGCGTAGTGAAAGATCTGAATGGTTTAAGCAAAGAAGAATTCTTAGCCAAAGTATCTGAAAAATGGAATGTTACTCCCATCCCTGAAGGCGAAAACTTTGCTCCGCAAAAGAAACACACTATAAGTATGTATCTGGATGGAAAATGGTATCGTTTGGAACCTAAACCAGGAACCTGGAACGAAAAAAATATTGTGGAAGACCTGGATGTTTCCATTCTGCAAAACAATCTGCTAAATCCTATTTTAGGCATCAAAGACCCTCGCACCGATCAACGCATTGATTTTATCGGTGGAATTAGAGGTCTGGGTGAATTGGTAAAAAGAGTAGATAGTGGAAAAGAAGTAGTTGCTTTTGCAATGTATCCTACAAGTATGAATGAACTTATAGGCATAGCTGATGCAGGAGAAATTATGCCCCCCAAATCTACCTGGTTTGAACCTAAATTACGCAGTGGACTCTTTATTCACTTACTTCAATGATCAAATATACGATTATCAGTTTGGGCTGTCCCAAAAATTTAGTGGATAGCGAATGCTTTGCCTCTATTATGGAAAGCTACAAGATGCAGAGAACCGATGCTTGGGAAGAGGCAAATTTGATTCTGATTAACAGCTGTTCCTTTATCTTAGCCGCCTTGGAAGAATTGAATAGTTTATTGGTGGATGTCATCAATGCTACAGATGTAAGGAAAACTAAGATAGTTGTTACCGGCTGTATAATGAACCGTGGGTATGAGGAATTTAAAGAAAGCTATCGGGAAGTGGATGCTTGGATCCCTTTAAAGGACTTTGTCGCTTTTGATCAGTATCTGCAAGATAGTTTTCTTTTTCCTAAAGTAACTCCCAAAAAGCTATCCTATAAACAGAGAACTCATCTGGAAGATGGAAAATATGTTTATCTGCGGATAGCCGATGGCTGCAATAATAAATGCTCATATTGTATGATTCCGTATATTAGGGGAAAACAGATTTCCGAACCGATTGAAACTCTTATTGAAGAAGCAAAACAAATGCAAGATTATGGAAATGAGCTTGTTTTAGTGGCTCAGGATACCTGTTCTTATGGAACCGATATTTATGGAGAAAAAGCGCTTCCCAAACTGATTGAGGCGTTGCATAATCAAACGAATTATGATTGGATTAGGATCCTTTATCTGCATCCTGATCACTTTGATCTTGAGTGGATCGAGCTCTGGAAAAAATATCCTAAGTTATTGCCCTACTTTGATATCCCAATTCAACAGGTTAGCCCTAAAATCATCAAAGCTATGAATCGAAAAAAAAGCTATCAGGAATTGAAAGAACTCTTCCTGGATATTCAAAACGAAATACCGAATGCTGTTTTTCGAACTACTTTGATGGTTGATTTTCCGGGTGAAACAAATGAGGACTTAGAACTTTTGGATAAATTTCTTGCCGAAGTGCCTATCCTACAGGGAGGCGTATTCAATTATTCTCCTGAATCAAAAGTAGTGAATGATAGTATCTATGCTAAATATGATTGGGAAAGAGGCAAGAACTTGATGTTTACTTGGGAAGATAAACTAAATCAAGAAAAGGAACAGCTTCTGGAAAAATATGTAGGAACCGTTCAACCGGTCTTGATAGAAGGATATGATCCTTTAAGCGAACAATTTGTTGGTCGCTTATGGTTTCAAGCACCAGAAATTGATGGTTGCGTATATATAGATGAACTTCCAGAAACTAAAAGTTCTATTGTGAATGTGGAAATTGTGGATGTTATCGGAGAGGATGTAATGAGTATTTTCCATTCCGAAATCGAAACACCTAAAGGAAAAAAATAAATGAAAAAAATAGCCCTTACAGGAATAAAACCTACAGGAAATCCGCATATAGGAAACTATTTGGGAGCCATTAAACCTGCCTTAAAACTTTCTGAGACCTGTGAAGCGCGTTATTTTATTGCCGATTATCATGCTTTAAACGCTTGTAAAGACCCTATCGAACTAAGGAAAATGACATTAGAAATTGCTGCGGCTTGGCTCGCTTGCGGCTTAGATCCTAAAAAAACTCTTTTTTATCGCCAAAGTGATGTTCCGGAAACATTTGAGCTTTTAACTATCCTTATGGCTTTTACTCCCAAAGGTTTAATGAATCGTGCGCATGCCTATAAGGCTATGGTCCAGAACAATCTGGAAGCGAGTAAGGATCCCGACGATGGTGTTAACATGGGTCTATATACTTATCCGATTTTAATGGCGGCCGATATTTTACTTTTCGATACAGATTTAGTTCCGGTAGGTACAGACCAATTTCAACATATTGAAATGGCACAAGATATTGCTCAGAGTTTTAACTATGTATATAAAACGCAAGCATTTAAGATCCCTCAACCAATTGCCGCTGAAGAAAGCAAAACTATTGTGGGACTTGATGGACGCAAAATGAGCAAAAGTTATAATAACACAATTCCAATGTTCTGCACCGAAAAAGAACTGAAAAAAGTGGTTATGAGTATTGTTACCAACAGCCAAACCGTGGAAGAGCCCAAAGATCCAGATAGCTCGAATATTTTTGCTCTGTATAAAAATTTTGCTACACCTGAACAAATAGAGAATTTAAGAGCGCGTTATCGGAAAGGAGGTTTGGGTTGGGGACAGGCAAAGAAAGAACTCTTTGAACTAATAAATGCAGAATTTACTCCTATCCGAGAAAAGTATAACGATCTAATTAAAGATCAAAATCAAATCTGGAATACCTTAAAAGAAGGAAGTGAAAAAGCAAGTAAACTCGCCTCGGAGAAAATTAAATTCCTAAGAAATATTATAGGAATTGACTGAGATAGGATTATTATAGGATTATTATAGGATTAGCAGGTTAAGTGCTTAATCTGCTAATCCGTTATAATAGCAATGCGGGCAAAAGATAGCTATTTCCTCTTTTGCAGCTAAACTATATCCCCTTTTTATTCTGCGATAAGCAATGTTGTACTATTTGAATCAATCTTGCTTTTCTTCAATATATGGAAGAAAGAGTTCATAAACTTCAACGGGAAGGCGTTTGGCTTTTCCTTTAGAAGCAAAAACAATGGTTAAATTGGCTTCAAAGCATTTTTCTTCTTGCGCATTAAAAATTTCTTGAATCCATATCCCTTTTATTCGGTTAATTTCCACAAAGCGACTTTTAACGGTGACGATTTCATCGTGGTCTATAGCTTTTATATAGTTCATTTCCACTTTATGAACCAAAAGTTGAACACCTTTTTCCTGTAAATCCGATTGAGCCAGATTCATTTTATATAAAGCTTCGCTTCTTGCAGCTTCTAACAATTGCAGATAGTTGGCATTGTTTAAATGACCGTAAATATCGCATTCATAGCCATAGATTCGTTTAGTAAAAGTCCAAGTCATATTATTCAATCCTTTTTATCCAGTATTTTAGCTGAAATTTACTTGACCGATATTCCTGTTTATATAATTATGGAAAAAAGAATATAATCAGAGGATATTATGGCAGCGAAAAATGTCAACCAGAAAATAAAGCAAAATATAAGAAAATCAACTAAACAATCTACTTCAGCTACAAAAACACCGGAGGTAAAGACGCCTTCCGCTTTCAGTAAACATCTACCTTGGGTTTTAGTAGTTATTCTTTTTCTTTTGTTAAGTTTAGTTTATTTCCCTGTTGCCTACCAAGGAAAAGCACCTCAGGCATCAGATATAACTCAATGGCAAGGTGCGGCCAAAGCCATTATTGACTACAATGCAACCCACAAAGATAATGCACTATGGACACCCTATATGTTTTCCGGAATGCCAACTTATATGATTTCTTTTCCGAATCGATATCCTTTTCTGGAAAGCATCACTAAGCTGACCGATAAAATTATCAACTGGCGTATCTTTCTGCTTTTTATTGGAGGTTTAGGCATCTTTTTACTTTTAAGGCAGCTGAAAATGGATCCCTGGATTGCCTTTTTTGCTGCTATATCCTTCACTTTTTCCTGTCATTGGGTTGGCCTTTTAGATATTGGACATAATACCAAATTTCGTGCAATTATGTATATTCCTTGGGTAGTTTGGGCTCTCTTTCGTTTAAAGGAAAAGCCGAATATGCTCAATTTGGGCTTGCTGGCAACTTTTCTGATTACACAATTAAGGGAAAATCATCCTCAAATAACTTATTATCTATATCTTTTTATCGGGATGTTTTGGATTTATGCTCTTATAGAAGCCATAAAGGATAAGCAATATAAGAAGCTTGGGAATTGGACTTTACTGCTGATTATTGCTTTTGTTTTAACCGCTTTGGCAGTGATGAATCCTTATCTATCTACTTGGGAATATAGTCATTACACAATGCGAGGGGGTTCTGCAGGTTTGGAAAAAAGTTATGCTCAGGCTTGGAGTTTTCCTCCCTTAGAAATAATCGCACTGCTTATTCCCAATTTCTTTGGGGGTATTAATGAATATTATTGGGGTGCGATGCCCTTCACCCAAATATATAATTACTTTGGAATAGTGGTGTTAGCTTTGGGTGTTATAGCTCTTTTTGGCAAACATAAAAAGTTCTCCCTATTTATGTGGATTGCTTCTGCTGTTTTTATGCTGCTAAGTTTTGGCAGTTTTACGCCTGTGCTTTCGGATTTCTTTTTTAAGTACTTGCCGATGTTCAATAAATTCCGCGTGCCTTCTATGACATTGATTATGGTTCAATTTATAGCAGTTATCCTTGCTGCTTTAGGTTTGGATACAATTGCCACCTTGAATAACAACAGTAGGTGGCAGAAGAACTTATTTACAGCTTTTTGGGTTAGCGGAGCTGTCTTTTTCCTGTTTTTAATTTTGGGTAAAAGTATTTTCAGCGGTCTGCCTTTTACTAATGCTGAAGAAATTGCCCGTTATCAAACTAAAAATGCTCTTGCCCAATTGGAATCGCTTAAAACTATGCGTCTTAATATGCTTTATAAAAGCGGAATTATGAGTTTATTGCTGTTAACCGTATCTTTTGGAATTTGCTATCTTGCCAGTGCCAAAAAGCTAAAAACCGTAGCTTTAGTAATGTTGATTACCTTAATATCCTTTATTGACCTCTATATATACACTGGCAAACATTTAAAAGACCTCTATCCAGCAGAAGAAAGAGAAGCTCGTTTTGTAGCTCAGGATTTTGATCAATTTCTACTGGAAGATAAAGACAACTATCGCATTTATCCTTTTAATATGGGACGAGTTAGAACTGCTGGAGAATGGGCTTATTATCATCAAACAATTGATGGTTATAGCGCAGCCAAACTAAAACGCTATGATGATATCTGGAAATTAATCCAGGGAGATGCAAAAAATGATGGCGAATTTCTTCGCTATTTAATAGGTGTGTACGAAAAAGGTGGAATTGAAACACCTACCCCCATTCTGGATATGTTAGCTACCAGGTATATCGTCTTCCCTGATTCTTTACCCTATGCTTCTCTTTTAACTAAAATCAGGCCTGTTTTTAGCAGTTATACCGGTGCCAATATCTATCAAAATTTAACTGCTTATCCTCGGGCTTGGTTTGTAGATTCACTAAGTGTTATTCCCGATATTAAAACCCGTCTGGAAAATATGCAGGATTTATCTTTCAATCCGCGTTCTTTAGCTATTGTAGAAACTAAGATAGATGGCGTTTCTAAACCAGATAGCTGTTTCGCGAAAGAGACCTTTTTTGATATGCACAATGTGAAATATGATGTAGGAACAGATAAAGATGCCTTTTTAGTCGTCTCCGAAATTTATTATCCCGCTGGCTGGAAAGCATTTATAGATGGCAAGGAAACCGAGATTTATCCTGTAAATCATATTTTAAGAGGCGTTAAAATCCCTGCAGGTAAACATACTTTGGAAATGAAATTTATCTCTGAAACCTATCGGTTAAGCTTAATTTTAAGCTTATCTGGAATCTTGTTAACAGTTATTC
>Ga0208195_1004724_pt1 | contig 10528 bp, 7 predicted proteins | sample AD_UKC077_MetaG_FD_184441 | JGI IMG/M metagenome (GOLD analysis project Ga0208195, IMG submission 184441) | Active sludge microbial communities of municipal wastewater-treating anaerobic digesters from USA - AD_UKC077_MetaG (SPAdes) (version 2) | ecosystem: Engineered > Bioreactor > Anaerobic >...
CTTTTTGCCGGACTGAAAAGCGATGTTGAAAGAGGCCACGGGGTTTCCGTCGGGCGAGTAAAAGACCTTGGGATCGTCTCCCAGGTTCCCGGTCACGATGCATTGATTGATCATTGATGTTTCTCCTTTCTGAAAATGATGGGTTAAAATGGGTTGATTTTGCGGATGCTTTGACTTATGTTTTTCTTCGGACGTTAAAGATTTTCTCCTTTCTTAAAAAAGTATGTGTTTCCCATAATGGCTGGCTCTGGTTCTATATAATTTATATATGTAGCGGATGCGGTTTATCCCTGATAAGTTGAAGTTAAAAAGAGTAAATAAGAAGGTTATGAAAAAGACCTGCAACGCATTAACATCAAAAGGTGAAAAATGCAGACTCCCAGCGGGTTATCAAACCATCCATAAGGGAGTTGGTAGATGTAAATTTCACGATGGAAGAGATCATGTCAAGAAATCGGCGGGTGATATTAAACATGATTCATCGTTTGTTATAATTGATAGAAACATAAATTTGATAAACCGTTATCTTGACAGACTGGCTCTTGGTCAAAGCAACATTGAGTGTAACAACATCGTAAGGGATTGTATTAATGAAATTGCAATGGTGGAGAAAGATAATGTGACAGTAACAGCCACAGAACAAGGAATCCAAATTTCTACTTTTAATAGTCTTCCAGAAGATGATAATGTTATCTTTAAAGAATATATGAAATTAGGAAGCTCAATTTATAAAATGTTTGAAAAACGGGCAGATAAGATATTAGAGAATTATCGTGATAATAAAGTTAAGTTTGAAAAGCAGTCGGTAATTGATACTAATATGGAACCATCGAAAACAGAATGTGATAGTAATGGAGATCAATCCGAGTCAAAACCAGAAAACTATACAAATATATGTGGTGCCTTATTTTATTTGTTACTATTCGGTGGGGGAATTATTATTTCTTTAGGTCTCTCTTCTTTTCCAGATAAGGTACCCTTGGTGATAATTATTTATGCTGTCATTTTAATTGGTTTCCCTTTATGGGCTTCTGCTAAAGGATATTGGAAGTTTCCAACTAAAGAGGAGAGAAAAGCAGCAAATGAAGAGCGCATGAGAAAGTGGGGTCCGATTAAATCGGCGCACATTATAAGATTGGAAAGAGGCCTCTATACAGGACTAGGAAACAGAAGACCCTATCCGCATGGACGACGAACAAAAAGATATTAGTAAATATTTTAAATGGGCATCATGAAAATTTGTAAGAATTGTTATCGTGAATTTAATGAAAGAGAAGATGATGCTCTCAGCCCAATAAACGAGCTGGTAAAAATATTTTTGGAATCTACGCGTGAGACGAGTATTACTGATTATTGTCCTGAGTGCCGTGAAGAATTGGGATTGGTGAATATAGCAGGATTTGAATGATTGAGTGGAGCGATAGTTCATGTCTAGGATAAACTGCTTCGAGTTCTTGAACACCGTCCCAAATCTCAAAATATTTTCCACCGATGCCCCGGTAAAGGCATAGATGCTCTGCCAGTAGTCTCCGCAGACCCAGAAGCTGCTGTCATCGTTTCTTCCGAAAATCAGCAGTTTCAGGATTCCCATTTGTGCAGGGTTTGTATCCTGAAGCTCGTCGATCAGGATATGGCTGTACTAATCCTGATACTTTTTCCTGACCTCTTGGTTCTCTTTCAGGATGTTGTAGGTCGTTGAGATCGAGTTGAAGGTTCTTTTTCTTGGATTCTTCATAGTCCATGTAAATATGACCGACCTTCACCATGACTAAATCTCCAAGATACATCTCTTGGAATTCCTGCCAGGAAATGAGATTGTTTTTGGCCAATCCGATTTCCCTGACGATCATGCCAGATGAAATCTTACCGACCTTCTCTTTCTTGGCGTGCTTTTTTGATCAGCGTCAACTGGTCCTTCTCTATGATGATCTCAAAGATCTTGCCTTCATTTTTCAACAAGCTGTAGCTGAAGGGGTGAGTCGTCTGTAACTACACTTTTGACGTCATTTTGTTTAATACCGGCTTGAGGCGCTCCTTTATGGCCGCCAAGAGCGTCACTTTGCGACTTCTATTGGTATAATTTCTCTATGAAAAGCTTGAATATTAGAATCATTTATGGTTAACTTAAATAAATATTATTGTAACCGCCGATTCCGTAAAAAGCACAAAAACAAAAGAGTCAAGACATACGACATTTCACGAAAACGACAAGGAGGCTTCTAAATCGGGACCTGACATACGTTTTTATGATTAGTTATTTGGCAAGACAGACTATATACATTGTAAAAAAAGTATTTTGAGCAATGATAAAAAACAATATTATCACAATATATCAGTAATGGTGCTCATTGTAAAATAATGTGAAAATACGATTCACATAAATTTTGATATTGGAGCATAAGAATGACAAAGAGAAAAGCACAAATTTTTATTGATGAGTGCGGTCTTTTAGAAGATATCACGCGAACAAAAGACTTTCTTAGCGAAGTCTTTGAGCACTGTAAAAAGGTAAAGCATGACCAAAAAGCCAACTTATTGATGTCTGCCTTGAATCAAATAGTTAAAGTTCCGGGGTATCGAGCATTTGAACTCGCTGATATCAACATACAAATTAATTCCTTTATTCAGCATCTTAAGCGATCGCCCTTGCCAATAGAAGTGATTCTTGAATGTTGGGTTGACATCAACTCAAATTTTATGAACCATACCTTGAATTATGTCCTTTCATTGGAAAGAGATCGTTTTCAGTCACTCAAAAAAAAGATTCCTTTGAATGAGGGACATGATGAAGTGAAAACCATTTGGAATGATCTTATCAAAAAGCATTCTCTGGAATCTTCACATAAGTTTCTGCTTTGCCTTTACTACCTATTTCTCTTCGATGAAGACTTAATTAAGAACAACGAATTCAACGACAATAATGATAATATAAAGAATCCAAGTACAGTTAGAGATCTTGATGTGGACAAAACAGATGATGAATCTTGTCTCTCCGACTTTTGGAAAAACTTAGTCGCACAGATTGAAATAATTCCCACAGCTTCATCTGAATGGAACCTTTTACCGGTTTTTATAAAACAGTTGAATGAACTGTTGGAGAAGAAAAAAGCTGAACGGGCTGCCGAAGATTTGCGACAGAAAACTGAAGAATTATTGATAAACACAAAAGAACTGATAAATAAATATCCTGACGATGTCATTCTTTCAGAACTGCGGTCTTGGTCATTAAAAAAATTGCCTGATAACGAATTGGAAGCCTTTTCAAATCAACTCTCCACATTCCGACAACAAGTCCAACATTGTTTTGATTTGTATAAGGATTTGCAAACGAATTTTTTTAATGTGGAGAAAATCACAACTTTCCAATCAACAGTCGAGGAAATTAACAAGCAGCTTAAAGCATTTTCAATAAGCTTTCCTAAACTATGCGACCCAACAGAAAGCAATCAAGCCGATCAAATCAATTACAAACAATTCAAAGATGACGCGACTATAAACCATGAAGAAAGAATAACACAAGAAAAACTCGTTAAAAATAATCAAATAGAGTTGAATTCTTGCCCTAACCAGGCTTCTTTTGAACATAAAAATGAATGCATTTTGCAAACCGTAGCAAGCGATGACGAAATTAAGGATCTTAGATACAAAGTCACAGTAAAACCAAGTGCCGAAATGGTTATTGCAAAAGACGTTCATGAAACCAGTATCGCATCTCAAGAAAGCAATTTAGCCATTAATGTAACATCAGCAGGGAACGAAAATTGCGATGTTGTTAAGCCCGTGAGAGACACACAAATAATTTCGCCTTACATACCCGTTGAAAACAAAGTGTCTGATGAAAAGACGGGGCAAATTGCAAAAATAATCCATGATGAAGCAGAAAAAGCAAATTTTGGCTTCTTAAGCCTCCTTTACGACCTGATCATCGCAGACGATCTACCTGGGGCTATTTGGCTTTCCAAATCATTAGAGCAATCAGGCACTGGGAGTGCAATCGCTTCGTGGTTGATTGAAGCAATACTCGGATCTCGGCTTCTTAACTGGGATGATGACATGCTTTCTCTAGAGCTTCTGGATATAAGCACAAAAAACACCCCCAACAATAAGGACATAGATAAAGTTTTTGGTCTGGCCGCTGCCCTTAAACCAACTCTTTTATCCCCCTCCAGTGGCATGATCAGTTGGTTATCAGAACCTGATTCTTTGAATGAAATTCATGCTGTCGTGACCACGATCCTACAATTTGCTCATAATAGAATCCCACTAAAACAACAGGATTTGATTGGGATTCAAGACAAAGAAACTCGCAAACGTAATTTTTATGAAATTTCAAGAGAGGCTCAGATCTTCATTACCGAAATGCCTAAACGCACACTCGAACGTAAATCGACAACCAAGGTATTAGGTTCTTTTACGAGCAGTGATGGTCCCATTCGGGAACTACTATCATATGTGGTCAATGACGTCAGAAAAGAAAAACAAAGCGTTTTGAAACTCCTGGAAAGCTGGGAAAACGAAGACTTTGTTGCCGCACAAATCGAAAAAGGTTTATGCAAATACCTTAGAAACAGTCGTCAGATTGGAGCGGGTCCCCGAGAACAGATTCATCAGCATGTGAGGGAAGCATGCTCTATTGCCAAGAAATGGGTTAATGAAGTCGATCGAGAAGACCTGATTGAAAAACATGGCAATTGGATTTTTGAACAAGTTAAGCGACTGAAAGATCATTTGGAATCCTCATTACCGAAAGTTTTCAATGCACTTGAGGACATAAGTAATGAATTTCAACCAATTGAACGTCGTGCAGCAGCAATAGTACTTGGGAGATCATTAATTCAATTAGCAGATTTTCTAAAAATCGACGTTTGCGCTTCGCAGCGTAATAACTATTTGAGTTATTTAGAAAACTGGATTGTCGGAAACGGAGAGACAATTCAAAGCACTTTGAGGGATAGATTGATTTGGTTACCAGAGTTGCGCACTCAAAAAGATTATTTATCAAAAGAAATGGAACTAACTGATTTGCCGAAAGCTCTAAAAAAATCTTTCGAAGATAATCGTACACTAACTCATTCAGTTAAAATGTGGATCGAATCCAAAGACTTCAGATTTGTAGAAAAGGCGATTGCTCATCTGGAAGATGACAATACATCAAATGAATTAAGGCGTGACTATCGGGAAAATTTACAAGGTTCCAGACTTGCCCTTAAAGAATATATAGACTCAGCCAGGGAGTCTATAGAGCAAGCATGGGTGGACAGTGTTCTTTTAGATGATGAACATTCAGAAATGCTCGGTAAAATCGAGCAGTTTCAACCAGACAAAGAGATGAATATCGATTTTGCCAATACCGTAATCAAAAATGAAATTCTGGACAAACTAGCCAACGCTCGGCAAGCAAGACTTGCACATTATAAAAGAGTTTGGGCAGACTTGGAAAACAAGATATCTATGATTACCGATAAGAAGGAGGTTCTAGAACCAATTGGCTCAGCTGTGCGCGCAGCGATTCAAGATGGTGAAATAAGGGTTCTGGGTGAATCGATTTCTCACTTACTTGAAGTCATAGAGATGGGTAAAGAAATAGATGAGACTCTCTTCCAACGAAGAGAAAAACCCACACGCGGGGTTCTTGTCGATTTTATATCCAAATTGCCTGAGATAGAAAACTTTCTCCTTCAGAACAAAAAACTTGAAGGAGTTATGAATGCAATTAAAACTAAACAGACAATCCTATCAATTCACTATAGCCAGCTTATCGCGGATCGTCTCGACAGTGCTTACGAGGGTGTCAAAGCATTCTATGAACTAGGCAAAAGCCAAAGCGACCAGAATCTATCAGCCAAAAGTGTTAGAAAAATATTGTCATTTTTGGGCTACAGGCCTTTTAATGGTAATACCATACATGCTGAAATTAAATCTAAGACAACAGACATGCTCTACCTCAGAGCCTCGGTTACTGCGGCAAATTTGGCCAGACCCATATCGGAATTTGGTAGTTTAATAGAAGGAGCCCTCAACGTCCTTGTTCTCTGGGAACGGCCCATAGCAGAAACCATTACCTCACACATTCAAAGGCTCAACCTTGATCGACAAGGAGTGGTGGTTCTTTATCCCGGTCGACTAAATCAGACTCAAAGACGAGAAATTTTGAAACTCTGCCGGTCTCAAAATATTACCATCGCAGTTCTTGATGAAACATTACTTGTCTATTTGACGAAAGAACGAGGGGAACGCTTGTCCCCTTTCCTGAAATGTGCCCTGCCTTTTACTGCCCTAAACCCTTATAAGCCGTTTGTACAAGGAGATGTTCCATTTGAAATGTTTTATGGAAGGCACCGAATGGCAGATAGCCTCCAGCAGTATTCAAATTGCCTTGTATACGGTGGTCGTCAACTGGGAAAATCTGCTCTTTTAAGACATGTGCAGAGGACGTTTCATAATCCATCTTTAGAGCGTTATGCTCTTTATGCTGACATAAAAAATATAGGGGCAGCTAATTCTCGCGATGCAAACAGATATCAAAACGAAATATGGGAACGAATTAGAGACGAACTGAAAAACCATGGACTACTTAAACCCACAATCCACACATATAAACCCGACATTTTAAAGAAGCACATTCAGGAATTTATCTCGGAAAAAAAGGATCGTAGAATACTCTTTCTTTTTGATGAAGCTGATAATTTTCTTGATGCCGATTCAGAATCAAAGGCATTTCCTGTACTTCAAGACCTTAAAGAATTAATGTCCAATACAAATCGAAGATTTAAAGTGGTGTTTGCAGGTCTGCAAAATGTACAACGATTTCAGGGCATTCCCAATCAACCACTGGCTCAGTTCGGAATCCCGTTGAAAGTTGGTCCGCTTGAACCAGTGGATGCCGCGCAACTCGTGTGGGAGCCCATGGAGTTTCTGGGGATTGAAATTGATGATGCAACTGCTTTGAGGATTTTGTCCTACACCAACTACCACGCCGGTCTCATACAATTCTTCTGCCAGAAGCTTGTGGATCGAATTTTCAAGAAGGAGCCGCAATATGGGCCAACCAAGATTCAGCGTGAAGATATAGAGGCAGTTTATAAGGAACAAGCCGTCCGGGATGAAATTAGACAAAGATTAAATCTGACCCTCCAGTTAGATACCCGTTATCAGGCCATTACTTGGGCATTAATTGAAGAGCAGAAGTCCGACCGTGACGGGTATTCCCGATCATTTGCTCCGAAAGATGTCCTTGATCTTGTCCGTAACTATTGGATTAAAGGGTTTGCCCACACGGAAGTCGATGACATGAGCAGTAAACTGGACGAAATGTGCGCTCTCGGCATTCTGGTTCGAAATTCCGACGGATGCTTCAGGCTTCGCAGCCCCAATATTGTCGCTCTCATGGGACCAAACATAGATGTTCGTTTGAGTGAGCTAAGCAATAAAGAGCCGGAGGAAAAATTTCGCCCGGATTCTCATCATACTTTGCTTGACAGAGAATGCCGCAAATATAGTCCTCTCACATACTCTCAAGAACGCGATCTCACTATTCGCGGTTCAGGGGTTAGTATGGTTTTTGCCTCTTTGGCACTCGGTCTATCCAATTTGGCCGATGCATTCCTTATGTTGATCCCTCAAGGATACATTGAAGAAGGTATAGGTGTCATTCAGGATATTCCCGACAATATAAGAATACCGGCAATGCTGAGTGATTTTGTTACTGCAACACTGAAAAAACATAGTAATGCCGAGCAAATTATTTTTTTATTCAGACCTAAAGGTGGTGCCGTGTTCTTGGAGAAAATTGTATCCGAAGCATTGAGCATCTGTGCGCGTCAACAGAACAGAACTAGCAATCGCATGATCAAAATCCTTTTTATCTTAGATTCGGAAACAACTGAAAATTGGATGCTTCTCGCACCAGAAAAGCGTGATGATTTAGAAACTAAATGTGACGCCGTTTTGTCTCCAAAACTTTGGAATGTGGAAGGAATTCGCCACAGACTTGACCAAGAGGATAAACTTTCCGCTCCAGAAGTTTGTAGGGCAATTATGGATGCAACGGGCGGTTGGACTTACTTATTAGACGATTTATTCAATTTTTATGATCAAGAGAGCAACCTCTCAGAAGCTGCTCGTGAGTTTAAACGAAAGCTTTTTGAAAAAGGCTCGGAGCATTATGGATCTTTCTTGAAAGCAGTATCTCTGTGTGGACTTCCGGGTACTATAGAAGTTTTTAATGTCTTCAACGCGATGGGATCTGTTGATGAATGCGATTTGCCAGATCTCTATCAACTTATTGAGACTGAAAATGCTAAAAGACCTACACAGGAAGATGTTATGCGCGTCATCGAATACTTCCGACGCTTTCGTATTCTCCAAATAAGCGGAACGAAAGTTCAACTTGATGGTATGGTCAAAAAAATGCATGGAATTTAATGATGAGTTCAATACTTCATTCCATGTTCAGATTACCCACCATTGAACGTTTCATGGATAACGCTTTATCTCAACTGAGAAATGGTATCTCAGGTCTATTTCTTTTGCCGAAATCGATTCCCTTGGATGATTTCCAATTCGAAATCAGGGCAGAATTTGACCTTAGGAGAATTGATTACCTGGAAATTGACCTTAATAATGCAAGTGATAGTGATTGCCCTGTAATTTGTTTATGTAAAGCTGTTAATATCCAATGGAAAGATCCTACGACTCCAAGAATACTTTCACAATTACCAGATTCATGCATTTTAGGGGAACCGATCCCAGACATGGTTTGGATTAAGGGACTTGAAAATCAGGCGAGCGATACAATTATGCAGTGGATCAATGCATCCCAAATATGGGCGGAAAATGGAAAAATTATCCGTGACAGAGGCTATCGTTTGCCATCTATTTGTATTGTTCTCCCTACAAGTAAGTGTATTGACGTCCCCAATAACGATATTTTTTTTAGAGTTTATTGCTGGTGGGGTATGCCGTCCCTCTTAGAGACACGTATGCTCTGCGCTGAAATTGATGGTTTTGTATCGGACGACTCAAACTGGCGGCGATACATTGTTCCTCATTTATGCGCCGGGGATTTGTTTCTGCTGTCCCATTTATTTAGCGCAAAAAGCCTTGATGAAAAAGAGATTGGGCTGTCTCTCATGAACGCAGCTTATGAAAGAGGATGGACAAGAGATTTTCTCGTTTCCATAGGCGCCGGAGATTACATGTCACTCAACAATCTCAACATCTTTCACGAAGAGGAGGACCCTTTTGGTGCACTGTTTAAATTGTGGGGCGAAGGCATAGTGAATAGTTATCCTGGCACAGGACTTTTTTTCAGCAGTCCTGCGTTATATGTCATGGGAAAACATGCTGAGATCCGTCATAGACTATGGTGTGGGCAATTGGAACTGGTGATGCCCATGCTCAACAATGTACGTTTAGCCATCTGCAGCTATCTGACAATGAAGCATGGCAAAGACTGGCCTATAAGATATTCTAAACCCAAAGATCCTCAGGAGGAAGCAGCAGTAAGAGAAAACCCAATAAACTGTCAGTTTGGTCATTTGGAGACAGTACTTTTTAACTGGCCAGGTAGAATACATATTTTCAAATCACTTGCAAATCACTTGAAAGTGTTACGGTATTTTAGAAATGAGATTGCTCATAACCGTTCCATAAGATTTTGTGATTACCAAGATATTTGTGAGACGGTTGAGCAAGTTCTATCGATACTGAGAAAGGAAACTTCTTTCCCTTAAATCTTTAGATCAGATTTCAACAATCACTAGCTTTTTTCTTCAAAAAATAAAAAGCCGGACATAATCAAACTTCATTTGACATCCTCCATCATCGGTAGTATTTTAATATCAAATATTGCCGGTGAATCTATCAGTCCGATAGACACAAACCGGCCCTAAGAGATCTGAAAAAGTTGGTCTCCCTGAGTAATCAGCAAACTCAAGGAGACCTTTTTTATTTTGGGGGAACGAGCGATGACCATTATATTTTCTGAGCCAACATTTGGCGACAAGCTTTTGGCGGTTATGGGAAAGAAGCGGGCGATCTTTATCCCGGACATATACGGCAGATTTGGGAAATACGCCTACGGGAGGGCAGTTAAAGAGCCTTTCCTGCGAGCTCTGACCAGACCGAAGAACCAGGATTTGGAAAAAGGTTGGTTTTACCAAGATGAAATGATGCCGCAGATGAACGAAAAAAAAATAAAGGACAGTTAATTTAGCGACAATTATGCCTGGGTGATTGTCAGATCGGCAATCATACACAGACCCTATGAGGTTTGAAAAAGTTAGCCTCCGTGAAGTGAACACGTTCATTTTGGGGAGGTTTTTCATTTTGGAACTGGTTGCTACCTATATTATTTATAAAATAAACGAGAGGTGTCTTATGACTAAGGAAAGAAATCCGGATTTCAGCATCTGTGAAATATTCCGGGAGTGGTTTGCGGAAAACAAGCACCGCTTTAACCAGAAATGCAGGATTCGCTACTACAAGAACAGGGAATACAACCATGTGGAGATCGATTTTGAAAATG
>Ga0208195_1004730_pt1 | contig 10519 bp, 12 predicted proteins | sample AD_UKC077_MetaG_FD_184441 | JGI IMG/M metagenome (GOLD analysis project Ga0208195, IMG submission 184441) | Active sludge microbial communities of municipal wastewater-treating anaerobic digesters from USA - AD_UKC077_MetaG (SPAdes) (version 2) | ecosystem: Engineered > Bioreactor > Anaerobic >...
CTTACTTAACAATTACATTCTTTGTTTGTACAGCTGTATCAAGTGTAAATCTAAAATTACTAGTATCATAATCAATATAATTGTCATAATTTGATAAAGCTTTATTTGTATTAACATCAAATAGACCGTATCTTAAATTATCAACAACATTAATAATACCATTGTCTTTAATATTTACAGTTGATATTTGTTTATTTGGATCAGATATAACGATATTAACAGTACCAGGTACTGGGTCATCAGTTAAAACTCCATTATATATATACTGCTTATTATCTTCTACAACTGAATTCACTAACACTTCATTTTTTAATTGTGCTGTTGGAATACCTACAACAGCCTTTGTAGCATTGGCTCCTACTAATCTTCTAAACCAACAAGCGGCTCCATATTCAAGATAGGAAATAGCCGCTAAAGCACTATAATCTGTCTTTCTTGGAGTTCCGAAAGTATCAATAAATTGTCTAACTGAAGATATAAAAGTTGGTTCAGTAGGACCTTTTACCGTTTTTCCTACTAATGCTAATGTAGTTGTAGTTAATCTTGGAGCATACAAACTAAAATCTAAAGTTTCTGAATATACGCCGGGAGAAGCATGAATTGGCATTAATGATACACCTCTTTATTTATAAATATATTAATAATTGTGTTAATATTAATTTCTATTTTTATGTGTTAATTAAGTTCTTCTTCAATTTTTATTTCTTGTAATATTTCATTTGTTGATGAAATACTATTATTAATTTCTTTAACTGTTGAAACTGCTCTTTTATCATTATACAAAAAGCCACATAAAGTAAATGATATAACTCCATGAAATATTCTGGTTGATTGGTCGGTAATCTGAACATATGTTGTGCTGTCTGAATAATTTATATCTTTAATATAAGCATTTACTTCAATTTGATGATTGTTTATTTCTATTAATGTTTTTATATAAGCTTTTTTATATGTTAAAAATAACAATTGCTCTAATATAATATTATGTACTTCCTGTTGTAATGAATAAAAATCTAATTGATATTTCATGTTATATGGCATTACTTCTATTCCATCATATACATTTTTGTTTTCATTTAGATTTAATATATGAGGTCTTGTTATTTGATTCTTAATTAAAAAAGTTTCAGGTGTTGGAGTAATTTCTTGTCTAGTCACAACTATCATTGGCAATACAGGAGTTACTTCATTACTTAATAATAACTCAGCACCTTTACGTGAAGGAATAGCTAAAACTGTTTGAGCATTTCTAGTTTCTTTACCATCATCAAATTGTATATTACTATAATAATTTAGAACAGCTTCATCATAATATCTTAAAACAGAAGATAACATATTTCTTCCACCAACTTATTTTTAATTAAACTTCTCTCCTATTGAATCTTTTCACATCATCAATCTGTATTGCTGATATTTCTGATACTAGTATTGCACAAATTTCAACAATTTTATTATTTTCTTTCTTTTCAATGACAATTTTAGGTGATATAATTGCCGGGTCATTATCAGTTGTATAATTTATCCATTCATTATATACTCGAATACATTCATCTTCTAACATTGATACTACAATACTCTTACCACTTTTTAAAGTATAAATTGTTTTTAATACTCGACTTTCTGGTTTTGCTACTGCCATTTACTAATTCCTCTTTTCTTCGTCTATTATAATATTACATATTATTATTTTCTTTATCTAATATATCTTTTAATAATCCAATATGATAATCGATTATTTCATATGCTCTATCAACATCACCATTATATATATTATTAATTATATCTGGGTATTTTAACATTACATCTTCCATACTTGAATTATGAATCATTCTATGGACACAATGCATTAGTGGTATATATGGTACTGTATTATTTAAATGTATATCACTAAGAATTAAACATATATAATGAGAATTTAAATTTAAATCTTCACTCATAAATTTATCTATTATATATTCTACCCAATTATATAATGTTATTCTATAATGATGTACTTCTATTTCTATACCATCAGCATCTTTGTTTAATCCTGTAGCACCACAATTATGTCTATGTACAACAGAATTTAACCACAAAGAATATTCTGGACTTGTTCTAAATTGTTTCTCGACACTCTTTATGAATTTACTATGTTCTTCTGCATCAAATAGTTCATAGAATATATTATTATACATTTAATTATTAAAAGTAATTCAAGTGTATTACTTCTTCTCGCCCTTCTTCATAACCTTTTTCATAACCTTCTTGTCGCCCTTCTTCATAACCTTTTTCATAACCATCGCTATATCCATGTTGAAATCCATCATACCATTCTTTTGTATGACCTTGATAATCATTTCTTGGATCAGCATATACTTCTTTATCTGATGTTGTTATAACATTATCCATATCACTAGGTCTTATATTATCCATTTTATAATTAACCTCTCGCCACAAACATCTGATTGTATTTTTTAAACTTCTTTAATTCTTCCATGAGTCCTTTTTCTAATTCATCATTTTCAGTATATATAGAAGCCCCCGATGTACTTAATGTGCCCACAGGTAATGTTACACCATCATATTTTCTTCTTACTTGCCCGACAAATTTGCCGACACCGGCTTGGCACCATCTAACCAGCCAATCTTTTTCCCACTTAGTTAAAGATTCTAAATTATTTTCATGATTGATTGTAATAGCAAGAACAAAAATAGAATCACAATAAGGTGTGGGCAAAAGTCTGACTATATTAGGGTGCAATAGTTCTGCCATAGGTTGAACCTGCCATATATTTTTTGACATTTGATATGAACTCATTAAAGAAACAAAATTAGTTAAATGAGCAGTTTCATTAGCAGAAGCCAAACTCATAGGTACTCCTAATGTTGCCTGTATTGGTAATCCTAAGCCAATTAAATATTCAGTAGAAGCATATACATCTAATACTCCATTTACTTGTTCATATTTATCTAACACATATTCTGATTGATGAGCATGAATTGAGACAGGTTCGTATACTATTTTAGGTACATATGTGCTTAAATGCATTAAACCTTTTTTAATTATATATGAAAAACTAGAATCATCACACTCTATATTAACCTTGGGCCATCCAAATTGACTATATGATCTTCGTTTTAATTCTTCAAAATCATCATTGTCTAAATTAATATCTTTGTCGGTGCTATTAAATAATTTACCCAAAATGAAACACCTACTTATTTTTTACTTTTTTTATTTCTCTTTTTCTTAATCTCTACAACAGGGGTTTCATTGACAGCTTCAGCGTGTTCTACTTCATCAAAAGATTCTTCTGATACTGTATTAAAATCAACTGGATCTTCCAATACTACATATTCTGTTACTTCTTCTATTTCTGGTTCAATCTCTTTTACTTCTTCAACAATTTTAACTTCTTCTTTTTTGACAGTTTCGACTACTTCAACTTTTTTTATAGTCTCATCAAACGGTCTTATTTTGAATTGATTGAGAAGGTATTTAATATCATTTTCATCATAACCAACATCAACAGGGTCAAATATTTCTCCCCCTTTAATACCTTTACCATTGTGATATATATTTTTATTTACATAATATTTCATAGTTAATTGATCCTCCTAAATATTTTACAATCCATACAGATTCTTGTATATATCTGTTAATGATGTTTTCTTAGTTTTCTTATTCTCATCATCAGAATTAATTTCATTATTCATTTCATTTTGTTCATCCTCCATCATTTTAGCTAATTCATCCGCACTAGTACTATTCCATAATTTAGAAGTACTGTTAGCTTGCATGAATTTAATTAGATTATAATTTTTATTATATTTGTCATCATAACCCATAGCTACATTTTTCGCCTCGATTGCATCTCTTAATAATAGATGTTTACTTTTTGTGTAACAATATAAAGCATGTACCCAGGCCATAACACAGTCATCATGTGTACCACTAGCTTTATTATGATTATCAACTATGAATCCTAATAATTGATGATGTAATCTTTCTGACCTAATAATACTATGTTTCTTTAAAATATTGTCGCCTTTTTTGTTTTTAATTATCTGTTCAAATTTTTCTCTTGCTGTTTTAATATCCGTATTGTCACCTGATATAATATTATTCAAAGCTTCTGTATATTTATTCAGTACTATACCATACATATTAGCTAATAACATATCTCTATTATTACCAACTAATGTACCTATATCTGTTTTGTAAGTACTTCTGTCACCTTTTTTATGTGTCAAATCATTCTTGTTAATATCCCGATAAAGATTGATACCACCATAACCAACTTTGTCAACTATCTTATCTATCAATACTTTACCTACTGCGTTTCTTTCTATATTAGTTAAAGCATTATTATATAATTCAGCTATATCTATTACAATATCAGCAAATTTATCTACTATAATGGCGTTATCTTCATACTCTGCAACTTGTTCTAATGTGCTTGATTTTAATACACTAATAACACTGGCATCTTTTTTATCACCATATGCAACGTCTACTCCAATTACATAAGTTTCTCCTTTAATCGGAGGTTCCCATATCCATAAATTGTCATTATAATCTTTAGCTATTGGCTCATCTGTTCCTATAGTATCCAATATTGATGAAGGAATATAAGTATTACCCGATGATACAAAAGATAGTTCCAACTCTGATGCTATTTTTCGATAATCCCAGTTTAACTGCATGCATTGGTCTAAATACCATTCATCATCAAATTCAGGTATTAATGACCAGTGAACTTTGATTGGCACATATTTATTTGTTTTATTTAACGCACCAGAATACATATCAAAGTACCATTTCCCGGTACCTGCTATTCCGTTAGGTGTAGATATAATTATAATACCAAAAGGTTTACCAGATTTATTTTTCTTTTTAGGAAATGCTCTTGATATAGTAGGATAACAAGCTTGATATACAGCATCGATATTTTCTATGAATCCAGCTTCATCTATAACAAATAAATTTACGGATTCACCTCTAGCAGATTGACTAGTAGCTGGTAGTGCTGTAATAGTACTTCCATTTGCAAACTGTAATGTACTTTTATTATCCACTAGTAATTTCAACTTAAAGTTATCATTTGGTAATAAATCGTACATGTTCTTTATTTTCTCTAGAAATTTTTGAGCATTTCTTTGCCCAGCAGATATTATAAGAACATTATATTTTTGATAATTTAAAGCTGACCAAAGACAAAATGCCTGTGTTACAGTTGACATTCCGACCTGTCTTGATTTTAGTGTCAATATAAAATGTTTAGCTAGAAATAATTTGATTGTATTAGTTTGATAATCATATAAATCAAATGGCATTAAACCTTTAAGTGGATGATAAACTTTAATATTTTTTTTAATCCAACCAACTGGGTCAATTCTGTTTTCTATTGTTTTAATTATATACTCTAAATCATTATCTTTTAGATTAGTGTGTGCTTTAACATCATCATAACATTTAAACTTCTTATTAGGTTTAAACAATTTAGTTAATTCAGTTAAAACTTCTTCTTGTAATTGCACTATTCCACTTCCTGTTTTATTATTTAGTATTAACATTAACTAAAATTTTTAATTAATGATAAGTTATTATATGATTAACTTGTGAAATATATTGAAATTAATGATTTAACGTTTATAAATCAATTTTATTCAAACAAAACTAATTAATTTCAATAGATGTAACAATTAAAGAGTAAATAATAAACTTAATTATTAGAGGTGAAATAACATTACGACATCAGACAATATAATTGGTAAATCTGCTTTTACTTGGTGTTTTAAAGAGGATGATTGGTTTATCGATTTAATACTTAATAATAGTAAATTAAGATATGAAATATTCATACTTAAAAATTATTCAGCAACAAAAATAAATAAATTAGTATATGATGCTTGTTTAATTGTTAAAGAACATAGAAATAAATTAGAGAGTGAATCGGCAGCTTTTATAGCAAAGAAAAAATATTTAGAATTAAATGCCGGGAATGAAAATATTCAAATTACATTAGAGGATGAATATAGGCTTAAAGATTTAATAGAGAAATATAAAATATATTCATTTATTTCTTGGGTTCATCTAGGTAAAAACGCTGGTGTATTTAAACATTGCACTATGGAAAAACAAAAAATAATAAATCAAATTTATCCTATTATCGATACTAGTATTAGAAAAGTAATAGGTAGTAAAGTTATTGATATTAGAGATAAAAAGAATTTTGAATTATTTGAAGAAGCTGTCAATCATGCCTGGATGGCAATAACAAAATATCTGACAAGAATAGATACATCAGCTGTAATGTTTAGTATATTAGTTGGTACAGCACATAAATCATCACTCAATTTTAAGAATAATCATTTGGCATATGTTTATAATACTATACGAACCAGCGATTTAACATTCATTAATAATTCTGATAATGGCGATGAAGATGTGTCAGAAGATACTTTTATGAATACTGTTATGAATAATAACGCTGATATAGATGATATGGCTTATGATATAGAAGATGAATTAATTGATAATATTGATGATGATATGAATTCAATGAGTGATATATATAATATGTATAATGAAACAGATGATATTGATGAAATAATTGATAGTGTTGATAATCCATTAAAATCAAACTGCATGCAACAAAATATACTTGCTCATTGTTTTGATATACTGTCAGGTAAAATTAAGAAGATATGTTTTGAAAAAATATTTGCTGAATTTTTCTTTGATTTAATTAACTCTCAAATATCAGAAAAAGTAATTGTTAAACACACACAGATATTGATTGAGATTATGGATTTAGTTGTTATTGACCCAGATATTGTTAATGACCCAGAAAAAAATATAGAAGTTTATAAATTATTCAGATCATGGATAAAAGAAAAGATAAACACTAAAATGAAAAAGTATAATATTAATACAGACAATACCAATTATAATGATACAAAAAAACAACAGATTTTAGATTTAATCAAAAGAGAAAAAGCAATATTGGAATATCTTAAAAATAATAAAGACCAAACATTAATTAAATTATTAGAGTTCAAGGATAATTGTGTTAATTTTAGAAACCAGTAGGTGACAACACTAATGTCAGTATCTATAAAAGATGATATATATATTAATGAGATTATGGCATTATTAGCTACAGATTATAATAATAACCTACATTATTATGATAAAGCTAAAGAAGAAGTGTATCAAAAATATAATCTTATATCTAGATTAAATTCGTTCAATACAAATAATAATGATATTAATTATGATGATTATAGAAAAACAACTCATATCGATATAAAAAATAAGATGCTTAGTTTGGAATATTCAAATGCACCTGACGCTTTGTTGGCTTACAATTATGAATTCATGACAGTAAGAAGAATATTTCCTTATTCATTAAATACTTTCGTTGAGTTAAATAAAACAAAAGATTTAGGTAAAGCTAAAACCGAAGATGAAAAAGAAGAAGCACTCAGAGTTATACAATGGGTTAAAGATAGAATATTAACTACTAATTTTTCGTTAGGTAACATTTCTGTTGATAAGGAAAATGGTATTTTTAAATATAATACTAATCAAAGAGATGCTAATTATGGGCCTACTTTACAATATATTACATGTAAACTTCCTACTGATCGATCAATAAATATTCCAATGACAAATCAAAATGGGCCCATTAAAAATATAGCTAAAAATTATGATACTTTATTTTCTTATTTTATGACCTTTGGTTTTACTGAATTTTATGCTAGATGTACTTGTTTTGATTATGTGAGAAAGTATGCTAAACGTGATGGTATATCTAATTATTTCTGTCCTCATATTTTGTATGCTATGGCTCAATTACCTTATTATTTAATATACACATTAAAGTAAGGGTGTTATATAAATGAAACATATTTTAATTGCTGAAAAAATGAATTACTTAATAAACTACGCTAAAAATCAGTTTAACGATAGCAAGGGTTTACATTTAAATAGTGCTGATTGGAAAAGTTTTATAACATTAGGAACACCTTTATATTATTCATTTCTTATTAATGGTATAATTAAGTATAATACTAAATCAAGCATATCTGGTAAAAGATATGAGCAAATAATAAAATTATCAGATTATAAAAAAATGGAAGCACCGTTATTGTTATTATTTTTATTGGAAACAGATGAGCAAACTATAATAGATTATATATCTTTATTTTTAACTGTTAGTGAAGCTAAATTATATTGTCCTTGTGATGCATTTTGTTTAGAAAAAAATACTAAAATAGATTTAGTTGATGGTAGAGTATTAACTATTAAAGATATATATGATGAACATATTGATAATAAGATTAATTATGTTTATAGTGTTGATAATAATAATAATCCAACTATCAATAAAATAAATAATGTTTGGGTGTCAGGAAAAAATAATGAATTTATAAAAATAACATTAGATAATAATGAGACTGTTATAACTACACCAGAACATTATTATATAAAACGTGATGGTTCTTCTGTAATGGCTAAAGATTTAAATATTAATGATAGTTTAATGCCTATTTATTTTAATTACGATAAAAAAGGGTATAAATATGCTCAAATGAATACTATAATTGATTGTAATAAAAAATCAATACATAGATTATGTTCTAATAAATATTATGATGAAAATAATAGTAATAATATTGTAGTTCATCATATAGATTTCGATAAAACAAATAATAATCCAGAAAATCTTTTATATATGGACAAAAAAGAACATCTTAAATTACATGGTGGTCATTTTCATGATAATTATGATAAAATTTTTGATGGTTATAGAAACTGGATAAAATTTATGAAAGAAAATAAACCTGATGAGTTAAAAGAACTACGTGCTAGAGGTGCTATAACAACTCTTAAATTACACCCAGAACATTATAAAAAAATGAATGAGGCTGGAATAAAATGGACTAAAGAGAATGGTAAAACAATAAGTAAAAATAGAAAATTTTGGTGGGAAAGAAATCATAAATATAAAGAAATTTACAGTAAATCACTCACTGAAAAATGGAATGACGAAGAATTCAGAGAAAATGCAATATTGAAATTGAAAGAATCTTGGACAGATGAAAGAAAAATTAAACAAGCCGAAAAAATATCTAATTTAAATAGTAAGAACAATTCAATTATTAACGCATCGCCACAACATATAATGTCGGTTAAGTTAGGTAAAATATTTAAAACTTTAGATTACATGATTATTAATAATATAGAATTAAAAGAACAAAATTATATTAATACTAATATTAATTGGAAAAAAGTATTCAAAACATTTAATGAAGTAATTAATGCTTATAATTATTATAATGAAAACAGAAAAATGAATAGAAAAGAAATAATTGATAATTTACTTAGTTATAATCATAAGATTACAAATATTGAATATATTACAAAAGAATTAGAAGAAGATGTTTATGATATTGAAGTGGAGAATGATCACAATTTCTATGTAAATGCTGGCGTAGTTTTACATAATTCCTACTGGGGTTCTCATTATAATTTAACAGAATTAGATTCAATTTATGGTCCACCTGAAATCAGATTTCCTAAAATACGAGACCCTAAAAATAATAATATAGTTTGTAAACATCTATGGATAGTATTAAGTAATTATCCAAAACAAATACACGATTTTGCTAAAAATATGATACCTTATTATAAAAGATACTTTGGTATAGGTAGCCCAACTGGAATAGAAAGAACTAAAAAACAATTAGGGTTAAAAGGAATTAAACAAGTTGTAATACAAGCAACTAAAGATTTAAATAAATTAGGTAATAAAGAATTACTTGATATATACAATAGATTAACAGAAGGTAAATTAAATGAAATATTCAAAGAAGAACAGAATGAGAAGTTAAGACAAGAAGAAATAAAAAAGAAAGAACAACAAGAGAAAAAAAGATTAGAACAAGAGGAAATAGAACAGCAAGAAAAATTAAAACAAGAAGAATTAAAAAAACAAGAAGAATTAGAGAAAGCTAAATTGGAAAAAGAACAAGAGAAAGAAAGATTAGAACAAGAGGAAATAGAACAGCAAGAAAAATTAAAACAAGAAGAATTAAAAAAAGCTGAGGCAGAAAAAAAAGATTATGATAGTGTAATGAATAAGACTATATATAATGATAAAAGTAATATTATCACTGGGATTAAACCATCAGATTTAGATAAATTAAATATTTAATATATGGAGGTTTTACAATATGTGGATTAAAAAAGAATATGATTATAATGATTTAAAAGAAAATAGTTGGAGTGGAGCGGTAAATACTTTAAGAAGAATAGAAGAAGCAAATAAAGAAGAAGAATTAATGAATTTTTTAGAGGATATATTTTATAAGAATATTCCATCTGATACAGATGTAAATGATTTGTTGTGGTTTGATTCAGAATTGATTTATGAATCTTTAGGTATTACTGACGAAGATGAAGATGAAGTAATTGAAGATGAAGAAGTTACACCTGAAGATTTAGATAAATTAAATATTTAATATATGG
>Ga0208195_1004736_pt1 | contig 10509 bp, 11 predicted proteins | sample AD_UKC077_MetaG_FD_184441 | JGI IMG/M metagenome (GOLD analysis project Ga0208195, IMG submission 184441) | Active sludge microbial communities of municipal wastewater-treating anaerobic digesters from USA - AD_UKC077_MetaG (SPAdes) (version 2) | ecosystem: Engineered > Bioreactor > Anaerobic >...
GTTTTGAGTGTCACACTCTTCGAGAAGACGCCAATTATACATGCACTTACAGATTCAAATGGGCAAGATTCAGGGGCAGTTCCCAGCAACCAGCTGACTTTATTCGATTAACGTTGGGACAGTAGTGATTCCCATTGTTGATTTGAACTGCCCTCTTCTTTTATTTCTATCACGAAAGGACAATGGCCCTAATGATTAAAGTTTGTATCCTTAGCTCTGTCCACCCTCCCTTTGACATCAGAATATTTCATAAGGAGGCGAAGTCGCTGAAAAAAGCTGGTTACGATGTTACCCTTATTGCGCAACATGATAAAAATGAAATTGTGGATGGCATAAGGATCGTCCCCCTTACGAAGCCGAGAAATAGGTTTGTGAGGATGACCATGACATCTTTTCAGGCTTATCGCAAGGCACTTAAAACCGATGCCGATATCTATCACTTTCATGACCCAGAACTTATCCCTGTAGGTCTTCTCTTAAAGCGACTTGGAAAGCGTGTAATATATGATGTGCATGAGGATGTGCCAAGGCAGAATTTGTCTAAGACGTATATACCACCTGTGCTTCGTAGACCTGTATCAAGTGCGATTGAGCTACTGGAGGGCCTTTCTGCAAAGCATTTTGACTGTGTTATCGCGGCTACCCCTATTATCAATAATAGGTTTGTTAAATTAGGGGCTTGTACTATCAATGTGAATAATTATCCTATCGTCTCTGAATTGTTTGATAATAGAAAACAGTGGAAAGAGAAGGAAAAAGCAGTATGTTATGTTGGAGTCATCACACGGATAAGAGGCGCCTTTGAGATGGTAGACGCAATTGGGAAAACAGATTATGAATTAGTGCTTGCAGGGGAAATTAACGCAGATATTGAGATGCAGCTGAAGCAGTTGCAGGGATGGAAGCAGGTAAAAGCGTTAGGGTTGATAGACAGGGAGGGAGTCAAAGCAACCATGTCCCGTTGTGCAGCCGGGATGGTTATTTTTCATCCTGCTCCTAACCATATTGACGCGCAGCCTAATAAGATGTTTGAATACATGTCTGCAGGGATCCCGGTAATCGCATCCAATTTTCCGCTTTGGAGAGAAATTATTGAGGGCAATGAGTGCGGAATTTGTGTGGACCCATTCAATACAAGCGAAATAGCAGATGCGATTACGTACATTATCAAGCATCCAATTGAGGCACACGCTATGGGGTGCAGAGGCCAGAAGGCTGTCGAGGAAAAATACAATTGGTCAATTGAGGAGGAGAAACTTACGCGATTATACCAGAATAACGTATCAACGCCTTGAACAAAGAGACGAATGTTTATTTTTCTATGACACATTTAATTTGATTAGTAATAACATCGGAGATAGGAATGAAGTTTTGGATCGTAACAATATATGAACCGCTTCCATTTGGTGATAGAAGAACACGACCACAACGATGCGGTATGTTGGCAAAAGCTCTTTTGGACCGTGGACATGATGTAGAACTATGGACTTCCACTTTTGACCACATTTCCCATACCCAACTCCATGATAGATCCTTATTCGTAAACGCAGGCGAGAGAATTTCCATTCAGTTTATCAAAGGCTGCGGATACCCAGATGACCATTCATTGAAAAGATTTTTGCATAACCGTCAAACTGGGAGGGAGTTCAATAACTTATCGGGTCGTCGTAAGGAAAGGCCCGATATCATTTTTGCACCTGTACCTGTTTTAGAACTGGCGGAAGCAGCTGTTAAGTACGCAGATAAACAAAAAATACCAGTGATTGTGGATGTAAGAGATCTTTGGCCTGATATTTATTTAACTATAATACCTAAGAGGTTGCATTTCCTGGCAAAAAAACTTTTGTATTCCGAATATAAACGTGCCAGATTTGTTTTTAAAAAGGCAACAGGGATAACTGCAATCTCGAATACATATTTACATAAAGGCCTCTCATATGCCGGAAGGTGCATCAGAGATACCGATCATGTTTTCCCACTTGGATCGGGGGAAATCATTAACTCAATCTCCCAACGCTCTAATACGACATCTGACCCAATTTACAGACAGATAAGCATGGTTAAAAACAAGTTTGTAGTAACCTTCGTTGGAACGTTCAGTAAGTTTTTAGATGTACAGGCTATCTTAGAAGCGGCGAAATTGTTAACCAGCAAGCCGAATGTTCACATATTTATTATCGGTACTGGTTCACGCAGCCAAGAGTATCTCAAGATTGCGAGTAGGTTGCCAAACGTCACAATGACAGGTTGGCTTAATTCAACAGATATAAGTTCGATTCTCAAGATAACAAAAGTTGGTCTTGTAGCTTATTCCGAAGATGCTATAATGTCGTTACCAAACAAACCGTTTGAGTATATGGCAGCAGGGCTTCCCATCCTCTCGTCTCTTCCAGGTGAGTTGGCGGAATTAATACAAGTGTATAACATAGGACGCAATTATAATGCTGGTGACCCTGTGTCACTATCGAGGGAGATTCAATGGTTTTATGAACATCCTATCGAGACAAAAAAGATGGGTGAGAACTCGATGAAGCTTTTTTGGGGGAAATATCGGAGTGATATCATTTATACAGAGTTTTCCGAACATCTTGAAAGGATAGTAAATCGCTATGACGAAAGAAGTTCATAAGTATCTGGAAGACCGCAAGTTGAAGGAAATTGAGCATTCTGATCACCGAAGATCTATTGTGCGCGCTTACGAATATCATACTGACGCATCTTCGGATCGGTTGAAAGAGAACTATGTGGAAAGAGAAAATGAATTCAATAATAATTTCAGCAACATGAAATACTATAGTATAACCGAGTCCAGTTTTGCTTATCGTGATTCACTTTTGTTTGATGGGATTAGGGGCTCTGTTGCTCTTGATTATTGTTGCGGCAATGGTGAAGTCGCCATTGAAATGGCAAAACATGGTGCCGCACATGTTATAGGGATTGATATCAGCTCAGTTGCGATAGCAAACGCCAAAGCACTAGCAAAAGATGTTGGAGTTGATCATATCTGTGAATTTGCGGTTATGGATGCTGAGCATACGGAGTTTGCCGATTCAACATTCGATATTATACACGAATATGGTGCCTTGCATCATCTGGAGCTCTTAGCGGCATATAAAGAACTTGCCCGCATTCTCAAACCAACAGGGAAACTGGTTTGTACCGAAGCGTTACGGCATAATCCAATGATTCATTGGTATAGAAGGCGCACTCCTCACTTGAGAACTGAATGGGAAGTTGAACATATTTTAGGTTTCCCCGAAATCAAAAAAGGGAAGGCTTTTTTTTCTTCCCTTAACTTCAGGACATTTCATCTTGTCGCATTAGCAGCAGTGCCATTCCGCACTAGCTCAGTTTTTCACCCCCTCTTCAAGATTCTTAATTCCATCGATATGGTATTATTGCGAATTCCTTTTATTCGCAAAATGGCGTGGATTGCAGTTATAGAATATAAGCAACCGCTGAAGAGATAAAGGCCTTCTGTACACAATAAGGTAATAAAGTCATTCTAATACTACAAGATTTTTGCACAATACAGGCGATGTCAGAGTCTTGCAGGGAGCTGATTTTTGGCGACCTCAGCCATTAATATGATGTTAATATTGATGATTCATGGTAACTCCTTCCGAGATGGGGTGAGTGGGGAGGGGGTGACATGAGGTTCAAGGAGTATGAGCGGTACATAAGTTTTTTGGATCTTGGGCTGGGAAAGACGTTGGGTCTTCTAAGGACACAGAAGTTTTTAAAGGAGATCCATGGCTATGTTCAGGAGGGGGGCCTTTTTCAGAGGATACTTATTGATGTGTATACGGTGGAGAAATCGGCGGTAGGCAACAGCGCCTTCCTCCGGTGATGCTATTGAAGGCTCTGTTGCTATAGAAGGAGAAGAGATGAGGTTGGATGTGCTAGGTGATTGCCTACAATATGTAGCGATCATATATGGCAGGGATGAGGAAAGCGGCATCTGCAATGGCGATAATAGGGACCAGTGTGTTCGGAGCATGGAAATGCCCCCAGACGCGAGGAGGGGATGTCTTTATCAGAAAATTGAGCCTTTCTACTTGAAATGTTTACAAAAAATATCAGCTAGCTCCAGATAAACGCTATTTACCGAATTACACAGGTGATAAAAGGTCTCACTATGAACCATCCTGTCTGGGCACTTGTCATAAAGCGGATAATCGATATTGTCATTTCATTCATCATGCTGGTTATCATATGGCCATTGTTTGTTATCATATCGATTTCCATTAAGTTGACGAGTCCAGGACCAGTCTTCTACCGTGGTGTACGCGCGGGGTTGAGAGGCGTACCCTTTCATATCCTTAAATTTAGAACGATGGTGGTAGACGCCGAGTCTTTAGGTGGTCCGACAACAGGAACCAATGATAAGCGTGTGACTCGCATCGGCGCATTTCTACGCCGAACCAAACTGGATGAACTTCCACAGTTCTTCAATGTATTGGTAGGCGATATGAGTCTTGTCGGACCGCGTCCTGAAGTGCTGGAATATACTGCGATGTACACAGACAAGGAAAAAATCATTCTCTCTACGCGGCCAGGGATAACCGATTATGCATCTATAGAGTTTGCAAACCTTGATGACCTCGTAGGCAACCTAGACCCCGACAAATACTTTCGTGAACACATTATGCCTCGCAAGACCGAGTTAAGAATCAAATATGTGAAGGAATGGTCACTTATAACCGATTTCAAGATTCTTAAGGCGACTTTTTGCAGGGTAGTGAAGAGGATAATTGACAAGTGAATACGCTGGAGACTATTTACCTCGGCCGTACGGCTTATAAAATTAGTCGCCTTGGTCTTGGCTGCTGGGCAATAGGAGGCCATGGATGGGGAAAGGTGAGAGAGCAAGATTCCTTCCGGACTGTTAAATGTGCATTAGATAGTGGAATCTCATTTTTTGATACTGCAGACGTGTATGGACTTGGGAAATCTGAAACCATATTAGCCGATGTGCTGGGTTTATCCCGCACAAGAGTATTGATTGCAAGCAAAGGAGGCGTCCGCTGGAACGATAATGGACATGTTTGGACAGATACATCCCCCATCTACCTAAGGCTAGCGGTGGAAAACAGCTTAAAAAGATTGAAGATGGATTGCATTCCTCTTTATTATATTCATAAACTTGACGGTGTAACTCCCATACAAGAGAGTATCGCTGCCCTAGAGCGTATGCGTGAGGAAGGTAAGATAGGATCTATTGGTGTTTCAAACGTTTCTGCCGATCAATTATTGCAAGCCTTACAGGTTGCGCCAGTAGCAGCTGTTCAGGTCCGATTAAACATCTTTGATCGAGAACCAACCAAAGATCTGTTTGATATTTGTAAAAAGAAGGGCATTACCCTCGTAGCTTGGGGTGCACTTGCAGATGGGCTCTTAACAGGCAAGTTCAAGGCCTATCCGAAGTTCGCTGATGACGACCATAGGAGCAGGATGCCAGAATTCAGTAAGGAATTATTTCCGAAGTATGAAAGGCTCCTGCGATTGCTTGAGAAGATGGCCACAGAAAAGGGTCGACGAGTTGGTCAACTTGCACTTCGTTGGGTCTTGGATCTTGAGCCATTTACGTGCGCATTATTTGGTGCAAAAACAGATGTCCAGGTAATGGAGAACTTGGGTGCAGATGGGTGGAACTTAACAGATGAAGATCTTTCTACTATTGATTCCATCATGTTCAACTTTCAACCAAAGAGGGTGAAATGACTTTACCAAAAGATATACTACGCGATTTGTATAAGACAATGATTATCATCCGTTTTTTCGAAGAGAGCTTGGTGGAGCCAATCCTAAAGAGAGAAATCCATACCCCTTGCCATCTCTGCAGTGGCCAGGAGGCTGTAGCTGTTGGCCTTTGCAAAGCTCTTTCCAAAGATGATTATATATTTGGCAATCATCGTTCCCACGGGCATTTCCTGGCCAAAGGCGGTTCTTTGAAGGCTCTAGCCGCCGAGATTTACTGCCGGGAGGCTGGCTGTTCCCGTGGTCGCGGGGGCTCTATGCATCTTATAGATCCCACAGTAGGTATGCTTGGCTCAGCTCCAATCGTAGCTGGGACAATCTCTTTGGCCGTTGGTGCTGCCCTTGCATCCTCGATTCGCAAGGATGGCCGGATATCGGCGAGTTTTTTTGGAGATGGTGCTACTGGAGAAGGTGTGCTGTATGAATCTATGAATTTCGCCGCACTGAAAAAGCTCCCGATCATATTCGCCTGTGAAAACAATTTGTACGCTACTCACATGCCTATCCGAGAGTGTCGCGTGAACCGATCAATTTGTAAGATAGCCGAATCCTTCGGAATAGAAAATTACGAGGTAGATGGTAATGATGTTCTACAGGTATACGACATGGCCAAGAAGGCTGTTGGGGTCTGCCGGGAGGGGAATGGTCCAGTTTTTATTGAGTTCCTGACATATCGTTATCGTGGTCACGTAGGGCCGGACGATAATATTCATGGTTTTCATACGGACATCAGACCTCGAGAAGAGTTAGCCCACTGGCTTGAGAAAGACCCAATCCAGAGACTGGAAAGATTTATCAGAGAATCCCACATTATGGACGAGCAAGAACTGCAATCTCTCAAGCGTGAAGCAGGCGAAGAGGTACGAGATGCTAAGTCATATGCAGAGAGCAGTGCAAGGCCGAGGACTGAGGAGATAACCAATTATGTCTTTGCATAGAAAATTATCTTACAGTCTGGCGATCAACGAGGCGCTACATCAAGTAATGTCGATGGATTCTTCGGTCTTCCTGATCGGGCAAGGTGTAAAGAGCCCGTGGTATGTTGGGAATACTGCCAAAGGCCTTATAGAAGAGTTTGGAGAAAGTCGGGTTATCGATACACCTGTATCCGAAAACGGGATCACAGGGGCGGCAGTTGGGGCGGCTATTGCTGGCATGAAACCAGTAGTGGTTCATCCAAGGATGGATTTTATGTTGTATGCTATGGACCCTATCATTAACGAGGCAGCGAACTGGTTTTATATGAATGGCGGCCGGGCAAATGTTCCAGTCGTTTTCTGGGGCATCATCAACCGGCGAGGTGAACAAGCTGCCCAACACTCTCAGGCTCTTCATGCACTTTTTGCTCATATCCCCGGGCTTAAAGTGGTCATGCCCGCTACTGCTCATGATGCTAAGGGGCTGATGGTTGCAGCCATTAAAGATCCAAATCCGGTCGTTTTTATAGATGAACGGTTACTTTACAGTTTCGAAGAGCCAGTTCCCCAAGAGATATATCATGTGGAAATTGGCAAGGGATGTATCCGTAGGCAAGGAACAGATGTTACGATCGTGGCAGTATCACTCATGGTTCATGAGGCTATAAAGGCGGCTCAAGAACTTTTCAACGATGGTATTGATGCGGAAGTCATAGATTTAAGGACTATTAAGCCCTTGGACCGAGAACTAATTATAGATTCGATCAATAAGACGGGTCGGCTTGTTGTAGTTGATGTCGGCTGGCGATCATTTGGCATTTCGGGGGAAATTGTTGCCTTGATAGCCGAGGCATCCTTTGAAACTTTAAAAGCGCCAATTGTACGAGTCGCTCTTCCTGACTGCCCGGCGCCAGCTAGTATAATACTAGAAAATAGATACTATCCTTCAGCAAGAGATATTGCACAAGCAGTGCGAAGTCTTTTGTAAGAAGATCACTTTTACGAGACCTTTGCACAATTTCAGCAATGTCAGAGCCTTGCAAGGAGCTGATTTTTGGCGATCATAGTCATTAATATGATGATAATATATATGATTTATGGTATACCTCATTCCAAGATGGGATTAATGGGGAGGGGTGATAGGGAATTCAAGGAGTACGAGCGGAACATGGGTTTTTGGATCTTGAGCTGAGCAAGACTTCAGGATCTTCACAAATACAAAGTTCTTAAAGGAGATCCATGACTATATTAGACGGGAGCCTTTTCCAGCGGATGCTGATCGATATGTATCTAGTGGAAAAGGAAGCGGAAGGCAACAGTGCCTATCCTCCGGTGATGCTCTTGAATACTTTATTGCTTTATTGCTGCAGAAAGATAAGAGGTGGGGCCGGATATGTTAGAGATTGCCTTCAATAATCTGGCTGGGATGAGAAAAGCAGCACCTGCGATGGCGATCTAAAGGGATAGGTGTACCCTGTGTATGGGAATTCAGCCGGGTTTGAGAAGAATGGGGATGGTTTTGACAGAAAATTGAGCCTTTCTACTTGATATTTTGATGAAAGAATACCAGCCAGCTCCTGATAAACGCTCTTTGCCGAATTGCTTAAAAAGCATTCGCTCTTATTATATTGAACAATGCAGTAAATTAGGTATACTAGGACAGTGCTTCAAACGAAAGACTGATTTACCGTTACAAACATGCTTTGGAGGTTAATGGGGATAATGCAGTTCTTTTTGAAGAAGAACTTCTGGATTATTTTCCTGCTTGACCTGCTCCTGCTCTCGTTTTGCTACTACCTGGCGCATTGGCTGAGGTTCGACGGTGCCTTGAACCCTGTCATAAGGAATAAGATATTGGCCACAATCATCCCCCTGTTGGGAATCAAGATGAGTTGTTTCGTGTTTTTTGATCTGTATAGGGGAATGTGGAGGTATGCTGGGATAAAGGACCTTGTCAATGTCATCATGGCCTCGATATGTGGGTCTTCATTGTTCGTAGTCTACCTTGCGGTTTTCTACCATTTCACAGGAATCTCACGGGGCGTCTTGCTTGCGGATGCATTATTGACAATAGTATTCATCGGAGGATTGAGACTACTGATAAGGCTGTATTACCAGCGTCGTCAGGATTTCCTTGACGAGATAATCTTTTGGCGGAAGGTACAAAAGGAGGCCACCAATGTACTTGTAGTAGGCACAGGGCATCTTGCGGAAAGCCTGCTGCGTGAAATCCATGATCAGAGAAAACTGAACTACCGGGTGGTAGGCTTTGTGGACGTGGGATCAAAGAACAAGGGCATGAAAATCCATGGGGTTCCGATCCTGGGTACCCTGGAAAATATTCCTGATTTGGCTAGATATCACAGTATTGAGAACATACTCGTCGCCGATGCCGGACTGAAGTCTAAAGAGATCGCAGAAATTATTGAATCCTGTGAAGGCCTGGGGATTCGTTTCAAGGTCGTGCCGTCGCTGTCTGAAATGATCGTGAACAATGTGGCCGATAACCTCAGGGATATCAAAGTCGAGGATCTTCTCGAAAGAGAGCAGGTCTGCCTTGACATGCGGCTCGTAAGGGAAGAGATCGAGAACAGCGTTGTCCTGATAACAGGAGCGGGTGGGTCAATCGGATCAGAGCTCGCCAGACAGATTCATGCATTCGATCCTAAGCGGCTCATCCTGGTGGATAATGCGGAAACGCCGCTCTACCATATAGACATGGAGCTTCAGGCGAGGAGAGGAAAGGCTGAAGTCATTCCCTGCATCGGGGACATACGGAGCAGGCGCGGGCTCGACCGCATATTCAATAAGTACAAGCCGCGGTTTGTATACCATGCGGCTGCTTATAAACATGTGCCTATGATGGAATGGGCTCCGCTCGAAGCGGTAAACAACAACGTAATCGGCACTTTCAAGCTGGCGAGCGTTGCTTGCAAGCACAGTGTCGATAAATTCGTCCTTATATCAACTGATAAGGCGGTACGACCTACTTCGGTCATGGGCGTAACCAAAAGAATTGCAGAAATGGTGGTGCAGTCTCTTGGAGGTAACGGGACGCGGTTTGTAGTTGTACGCTTCGGGAATGTTCTCGGGAGCAATGGCAGTGTTGTGCCATTGTTTCAGAGGCAGATAGCCTCCGGGGGCCCGGTCACAGTCACCCATCCCGAGGTCACCCGCTATTTCATGACCATCCCTGAGGCGGTCATGCTGGTGCTGCAGGCCGGATCCATAGGCAGGGGCGGGGAGCTGTTCCTGCTCGATATGGGCGAGCCGGTTAAGATTCTCGATCTGGCGAAGAACATGATACGCCTAGCAGGGCTTGTTCCTGACCGTGATATCCAGATTGTGTTCACCGGGCTGCGGCCGGGAGAGAAGCTGTATGAAGAACTGCTCACAGACGGTGAAGGTATTCTGGACACCGCATATGACAAGATCAAGGTGTGCAACAATGCGAACGGTTTTGACGAAGCAGTTCTCTATGAGGCTATTGAGCAGTTCAATCTGCTGCTGAAAGACTCCCGGGACAATGAGGCAGCCGTCAATGTGCTGAAAAAGCTGGTGCCGGCGTTCCAACGTGAAATCTGTGCTCAAAAAGGGGAAGCAAAAGGAGAATGCCCCATCGCAGAAACACACCGGGAACATGATGTCGGAAGCAGGGTGCACTAAGGATATTTTCGTACCCTGTTTTATTGAATCGTTAAGTTCTGTCAACGGGAAGATAAAAGTATACCAATTCTGGGAATGAAAAGTATACCACCCTTACCCGACAGTGTCCTGAGAATCGACCCCGTCCTTCGAGATTTTTCCCCGTAAGCGGAAACTGTTGCCTCTG
>Ga0208195_1004739_pt1 | contig 10505 bp, 8 predicted proteins | sample AD_UKC077_MetaG_FD_184441 | JGI IMG/M metagenome (GOLD analysis project Ga0208195, IMG submission 184441) | Active sludge microbial communities of municipal wastewater-treating anaerobic digesters from USA - AD_UKC077_MetaG (SPAdes) (version 2) | ecosystem: Engineered > Bioreactor > Anaerobic >...
GCTCATTCTGGTGGCATCCACATTGAGCTGGATGACAGGACGTCGGCCGGCCAGCACATCCCGCTGAAAATCCGGCGGAATGTTGAGGGCGAACGTGTCCAGTCCGGCGTCCATGCGGGCATCCATTTCACGGTGGCTGATCAGCACCGGAGGAAGAAAGTATGGCCGGTAGAAGGCGTCGATTATCCGTGTGGAAAGCTGGGAACGGTCTTCATCCACAATGGCGACGGGGGCCTTGTTCAATGTCTCCGGCATGGCCGTGGCAGCGGTATAAATAGCAAAGGTAAAGGCGTATACGATCAGCACCAGCATGATCGGATCGCCCAGCAGGCTGCGCAACTCCTTGATACCAAGATGAAAGATATTGGCGGCCGGCATGGTCAGCGCTCCTGTTTTCGCAACATGACGGCGCCCAGCAGGGCCAGTACAGGCACGGCCAGCAGCAGGGGCAGAAACGACATCGTCAGGTCATCAAAGCCAAGCCCTTTGGAAAAGGTGCCGCGGGCAATGGTCAGGAAATGGGTGGTCGGATATATGCGCCCGATCATGGCGCCCATCCCCTCCAGGGAGGTGACCGGATCGAGCATACCGCAAAACTGCACCGCAGGCAGCAGGGTAAAGATTGTGGTACCGAATATGGCCGCCACCTGGCTGCGCATGAAGGCCGAGATCGCCAAGCCGAGGGATGTGGCTGCCAGGACATACAGTAGCGCGCCGACCGCCAACGCCGGGAAACTGCCCTTGAGCGGCACTTCAAACAGCGTGACGGCCATCAGCACCAGCAACAGAAAATTGATCATGGCCAGAACGATGTAAGGCAGCTGCTTGCCGAACAGAAACTCCAGGCGGGTTACAGGGGTAACGTAGAAATTGACGATTGAACCCAGTTCCTTTTCCCTGACCACCGACAAGGCGCTCAGCATGGCCGGGATCATCATCAGCAGCAGCGGGATGACCACCGGGACCATGGCCGGCAGGCTCCTGACATCCGGATTGTAGCGAAAACGGGTTTCAACCGAGGCCGCCGGCGCTGACGAAACAAGGCCTGGGTAACGACGCTGAAGTGATGCCAGCCAGTGCGCATGCATGCCCTGCACATAGCCCCTGACCGTTTCACCCCTGGTGGGCATGGCTCCGTCGATCCAGGCCCCCACACTGACCGGACGCCCCCTTTGCAAATCACGGGCAAAACCGGGGCCCAGCTCTATGGCCAGACTGATCTCACCAGCCCGCATACGCCGGTCCAGCTCGGCGTGGTTTTTCAGCGCCGGTCGTTCGATGAAATAGCGCGAACCTGAAAGATTGAGGACATAGTCACGGCTGAGCGCCGTCCGATCATGGTCAAGCACCGCAAACCTCATGTTTTCAACATCCATGTTGATACCATAACCCATAACCAGCATCAGGATCGCGGTCCCCAGCAGGGAGAGGGCCAGACGGACCGGATCGCGGCGCAGTTCCTGGGTTTCGCGCCGGCTGTAGCTGAGCATGCGGCGCAGACTGAATGCCCCTTCCGGCTTGGCCGGCCGCACTGTTGCGGATGTTGGGGGCTGCACAGGCAGATTGGTCATCTCTCCGGCAGGCGCCATTTCTCCGGCTGAGGCATCGGCCTGATCAAGATACCCGATGAAGGCCTCCTCCAGCGTCGCTGCACCGCGGGAGGCCATCAACGCCGCCGGGGCATCGCTGGCCAGCACCCGCCCGGCATGCATCAATGATATCCGGTCACACCGCTCGGCCTCGTTCATGAAGTGGGTGGAGATAAAGATGGTGACCCTGTCCCGGCGCGACAGTTCGATCAGCATCTGCCAGAATTCATCCCGGGCCACCGGATCAACCCCGGATGTGGGTTCGTCCAGAATCAGCATCTCCGGGCCATGGATCATGGCCACTGCCAGCGACAGCCGCTGTCTCTGACCAACCGGCATGGCCGCAGGCAGGCAATCCAGAAGTCCCGCCAGCCCGAAACGCCTTGCCATCTCATCTACCCGTTCCCTGATCCGGACCTTTGGCATACGGAACAGGCGGGCATGCAACTCCAGGTTCTGACGCACGGTCAGTTCGCCATAGAGCGAAAAGGACTGGGACATGTAACCGACCCGACGCCGGGTCTCAATATCGTGGGGGTCGACCGGCTGCCCGAACAGCAGGGCCTGCCCCTCTGATGCAGGCAGCAGCCCGGTCAGCATCTTCATGGTTGTTGTTTTGCCGCAGCCGTTGGAACCGAGAAATCCGAATATCTCCCCCCGGCCGATGCGGAAACTGACCCGGTCCACGGCCGTAAATCCGCCAAAACGACGCGTCAGAGCATGGGCCTCTATCGCAGCTTCTTCGCTCGCACAGTTCTCGCGGGGCGGAATGACCACCGGACGGTAGCCCCGACGCTGCGCATCCGGCAGCATGGCAATAAATGCTTCTTCCAGTGACACTGTACCGGTCTGTTCCAGCAGCCCTTGCGGTGAACCGGTTGCCAGCACCTTTCCGGCATTCATCGCTACCAGCCAGTCGAAACGGGCAGCCTCCTCCATGTAGGCCGTGGCCACCACCAGACTCATGCCGGAATGTCTGGCACGTATGCGATCAATCAGTTCCCAGAAGTGTCGTCTTGAGAGGGGGTCAACCCCCGTGGTGGGTTCATCGAGGATCAGCAGCTCAGGGTCGTGGATCAGTGCGCAGCACAACCCCAACTTCTGCCTCATGCCGCCGGAGAGCTTGCCGGCAGGGCGCGCGGCAAAGGGGGCCAGCCCGGTGGCCTGCAGCAGTTCGCCAATGCGCCGGCTGCGCTCATCTGGTCCGTAACCGAAAAGCCGGGCAAAGAAGTCGATATTTTCAAAGACAGAGAGGGTCGGATAGAGATTTCTGCCTAGCCCCTGCGGCATATAGGCCACACGCGAGCAAAGCTTCCGGCGATGGCCGTGCTCGGCCAGACTGCCACCCAGCACCCGAATCTGACCGGTCTGCATCGCCCTGGCTCCGGCAACCAGCGACAGCAGGCTGGACTTGCCAACGCCATCCGGCCCGATCACCCCGGCCATACAGCCGCCCGGTAATTCCAGATCAACCCCGTCAAGCGCTGCCACCTTGCCGTAGCGCAGGGCCACCCCCTCAAGCACCGCCACCGGCGATGCAGGGCCATCTGGCAGATTTATATCTGACTGAGCATTCATGGCGGCAACTTCACCTGCAGACGTTCCGGCCAAGGCAAGCCTGGGTCGATCAGCACGTATGCCACGCCGGGCAAACCGGTCTTGACCCTGGTGATATGTTTTTTGAGCAACTCTTCCGGGATCCGGGCCCTGACGCGAAACATCAGTTTTTCCCGCTCACTGGCGGTTTCAACGGTTTTGGGTGTAAACTGGGCCACATCAGCAACAAACGACACCGTGGCAGGAATGACAAACTGCGGGGCAGCATCCAGCACCAGCCTGACATCCGCGCCGATCGCAACCCGTCCGGCCGCGGACATGGGCAGAAAGAAGGTCATGTAGACATCAGCCAGATCAACAAGATTGATCACCCGGCCGCCGGCTCCGACCACCTCCCCGGCCTGCGCCACCCTGTACTGCACCCGGCCGGCACGGGGAGAAACGAGTGTACAGTCACGGATGTCTGCCTGAATGCGCTGCAGGTTGGCCCTGGCAGCCCTGACACTGGATTGCGCACCGCCGATCTGGGCCCTCATGGACATGCTGGCGGCCTGACTGGCAGCCATTTGGGCACGGGCCGCGGTGAGCGCTGCTTCGGCATTTTTCTGTTGGATCATGTCATCATCGGCATCCTGGCGAGCAATCGCACCCGCCTGCACCAAAGCCATTGAGCGTTCCCAATGCTGGCGAGCCTTGAACAGTTCCGCCTCCCGCTGGGCCACCACCGCCGCCGCGGCAGCCTTTTCACTTTCACGCTGGGCCAACTGACTGTAAGCCGTGACAACCACGCTCTGCGCCTGCTGCAGCTGTGCCTCGGCCTGCCGCTGCTGCGCCTCCAGCGCCTCGATGTCCATTCTTGCCACCACCTGTCCGGCAGTAACAAAATCGCCCTCACGCACCAGCAACTCTTTGATGCGACCAGCTGACTTGGCAGACACATCGATTTCTACCGCCTCGATGCGGCCATTGCCGCTGGCCAGACCTTTATCCCTGCCATCGGAGCCCACTTTCAGCCAGACCGCGACAGCAGCGATCAGCACTCCAAGCAGTATGCCAATCCTGAACAGCCATATTCTCTGTTGTCCGGTCATGCAGCCCCCTTTTGCCGGGCACAATCAATGCCTGGTAAGCAGATGGATCAGGTTGATCGGCCAACCCGGTGGCGGATCGGCTGCCAGGTAGAGATAAGCGATTACCAGCGCCGCCAGGGCAACGATTGTGTAGATGATCAGTCGGGATGTATTCATGTCTGTTCCCGCAGTGTTAAACCATGCGACCGCCCCCGAAGAACCGGAAGCCTCAAAGATGCATAGAAAATCAGCAGGTAGCCGTACAGCTCCAGCCCTTCCTGAATTGCCGTTTTCACCAGCGGCGCATACGATGCCCCCATGACGGGCTTCCAGACCAGAATGCCGCTGCCCATTGTTCTGCTTAACACCATCACAACCATAACGCCGACCGACATGATCATCTCCGGCGCTGTGCCTGCAAACTTGCACAGTGGCGGCAGGATGCTTTCACGCCAGACAAATGCCTGGCAGACGGAAACAAAAAAGATGCATAGCGCCACATAGAACCAGAATCCATGAAAAACGGCATAATCAAAAAAGGCATCCAGCTCGCGCGCCAGCAGGCAGGCGAAGAACCCGCCGGCCAGAACCAGAAATCCTCGTGCATCGGGACGCCTGAACGCACTGGCCCACAAAATGATAACAATTGCCACTAGCAGGGATTCCTGCAACAACTCGGTCAAAGACAACTCCCCCACCTGATTACCCAGCACCATAATATCGAAATGGAGTACAAGCGGCGCCAGTACGGTTAGCAATGCAAGCACGCACAGCTCAATTACGGCCTTAAAAAGCCGGTTTGTCTCGGTTGTCATTTCAGCTCCCCGAACATAATAACTTTACCACGCTAAGCACAGTTAGCACGCAGGTTTTGCAGAATGCCATTGCAGTCAGCATCTGGCCACGCGCCTTGTGTGCACGTTCGCGCTCCAGAATGAACATTCATTCTACATACCTGATTTGCAAATGGCCTGTCAATTCGTCAGAGCACAAAAGCAGCTTAAGGACCAAAATAATCCTTTTACAAACCGGCAAAAATCGTTATTCTGTCTCAAAAATCGCGGGACAGCCCCCAGAAGGAGAACAGCATGAAAGAAGAGGTAATTAAAGTACTTGAACAGGTTCGCCCTGCACTACAGGCAGACGGTGGTGATGTGGAACTTGTGGATGTAACCGAAGACGGGATTGTCAAGGTAAGATTAAAAGGCGCCTGCGGTTCATGCCCCATGTCAACCATGACTTTGAAAATGGGCATCGAACGCGCCATGAAGGAGCAGATCCCTGCTGTCAAGGAAGTAGTCCAGATATTCTGATGCCGACGCCGCTCCGGTGCAACAACCGGAGCGGCAAGCTTGCAATTCCACTCCTGCCTGTCAGCGCCAGAATGCAGACGACCGCAAAAGGCCCTGAATCCCGTACAAAATTCATTTGACATTGCTAAAAACAGGGATAGATTTTAGGAAAGTCTTTTCAACCATTATCCCAATCCGGAGGGTACCAATGAAAAGTGTCAAAACTCCTAAAACCGCAGCCCCCAAAACAGTTCGCAAAACCACCAGAAAAACAGCAGACAAGCCTGGAACCGAGGCAGATCAGCTCATCCTGCAGAATATCACCGCCATCACCCAAGAGCTGCAAGCCATCACCAGGGCCGTCGATGACCATGTGCTGAAAACAGTGAACATCGCCAACCACATCGTTGCCCTGGAAGCGGTATTGGCCGAGGTAGTCGCCTTGACCGGCCTGGACATGGTCAAGGTTAATAACCGCATCCGCGCCAAGGTCGCCACCGCGTCCAACCAGCCTGGCGCCGCTGATTTTGCCGTCGATCTGGCCGCCTCGATCGCGTCTCCCGCACCACGCTTCTGATCTCCAACGTGCCACACCATTAAACATTCAAAGCCGGGCGACCATACAGTTCCCGGCTTTTTTTGTTCTTAACAGTATCAGCGCAGAGCCAGTTCGATTTCCTCCAGCTGCTTGATCCTGTCACGCAATTCCGCCGCCTTTTCAAACTCCATTTCACGGGCAGCTGCCAGCATCTGCTTACGCAGTTTTCTAATCAGACCGGGAATTTCCTTGGGCGCAATACCGTAATCCTCACCCCGCTCGGCTGCAGCCGGCGGCGTATAGTAATCCTTTTCCTCAACCGAACCAAGGATAGTTCCCAGACTCTTTTTGACCGATTCGGGGGTGATGCCGTGCGCATCGTTCCAGGCCAGCTGCTTGCTGCGTCGCCGCTCAGTTTCATCAAGACAGGCCTGCATGGATTTTGTAATCTGATCGGCGTACATCAGCACCCGGCCATTGACGTTACGGGCCGCCCGACCGCAGGTCTGGATCAGCGAGCGCGCAGAGCGCAGAAAGCCCTCCTTGTCAGCATCCAGTATGGCCACCAAAGCGACCTCGGGCAGATCAAGCCCCTCACGCAACAGATTGATCCCCACCAGCACGTCAAACTCGCCCAGACGCAGATCACGCAGGATCTGCATCCGTTCAATGGTGTCGATATCGGAATGCAGATACCTGACCCGCACACCCAGGTCGCGGTAGTAGTTGGTCAACTCCTCGGCCATGCGTTTGGTCAGTGTGGTGACCAGCACCCTTTCACCATTGGCAACTGTCTCACATACCTCATGCAACAGGTCGTCCACCTGCCCTCCGGCCGGCCGAACAGTAATCGGCGGGTCAACCAGCCCAGTCGGGCGAATCACCTGCTCCACGAAAACGCCGCCACTTTTTTCCAGCTCGTAGTCGGCAGGGGTTGCAGAGACATAAACCGCCTGGCGGATACGCGACTCGAACTCGGCAAAGTTGAGCGGCCGGTTATCCAGTGCTGCTGGCAAGCGAAAACCATAGTTAACCAGGGTTTCTTTGCGGCTGCGGTCTCCGCGGTACATACCCCCCACCTGGGGGATGCTGATGTGTGATTCGTCCACGAACAGCACAAAGTCCTCGGGAAAATAGTCGATCAGCGTGTAGGGCGGCTCACCGTCAATGCGTCCGTCAAAATAACGGGAGTAGTTCTCTATCCCCTGGCAGAAACCCATCTCCTCCATCATCTCGATGTCGAAAAACGTACGCTGTTCGATACGCTGGGCTTCCAGCAGCATGTTGCGCTCACGGAACCAGCGGATCCGCTCCTCCAGATCGACCCGGATACTGGCCACGGCCCGTTCCAGGGTCTCCCGACTGGAGACATAATGTGAGGCCGGGTAGATGGCGCATTTGGTCAGGCGATTGATGACCGTGCCGCGCAGCGGGTCAATCTCGCTGATGGTTTCGACCTCGTCGCCAAAGAATTCGATCCGCAGCGCCTTGTCACTGTCATAGGCCGGAAAGACCTCGACCACATCGCCGCGCACCCGGAATGTGCCGCGATGGAAATCTGTGTCGTTGCGTTCATACTGAATATCGACCAGTTTCCTGAGCAGCGCGTCCCGTCCGTACTCCTCCCCCAGCCGAAAGAAGATGTGCAGGCTGGAATAGGCCTCAGGTGATCCAATGCCATAGATGCACGATACCGAGGCGACAATAATCACATCGCGTCTGGTCAGCAGGCTGCGGGTGGCCGAATGACGCATCTTGTCAATTTCGTCGTTGATGGCGGAATCTTTTTCGATGAAGGTGTCGCTGGTAGGGATATAGGCTTCAGGCTGGTAATAATCGTAATAGGAAACAAAAAACTCCACGGCGTTTTCGGGAAACAACTCCTTGAGCTCGCCATAGAGCTGGGCCGCCAGCGTCTTGTTGGGAGCCAGCACCAACGCCGGCCTGCCGGTGCGGGCGATCACGTTGGCAACCGTAAAAGTCTTGCCGGAGCCGGTTACCCCCAGCAGTACCTGGTGACGTTCCCCCTGCTCAATGCCGGCAGCCAGGTCTTCGATCGCTTGGGGCTGGTCGCCACGGGGGGTATAGGATGTTGTCAGTTTGAAAGAGGACATAGCTTAGAACCGAAACTCGGAAACCCTTACACAGTACCCGTAAAAACAGAAACGTTATGCCTTATAAAGCATTGACCACGGAGTACACTGAGATTTTCGAGAAAACAAGGTCTTATACAACTACCCATTTTCTGGGCGGGTGAACCTGAAAACAAGCTCTGCATAATTTCAAATTCACCTATTTTCTCTGTGTTCTCCGTGGCTAACTGCCGTTGCATGGTGCTGCCTTAGTCAGAACAGGCATATCCCGCAGCACCTATTCTCCAGCCACCACTACAAGCGCCCGCTGAATCCGCCGGATGGTTTCATCTTTACCAAGCGTCATCACAATCTCGCCGATACCAGGCGCCTGTGTGCCGCCTGAAAGTGCAATGCGCACCGGCTGCCCCACCTGGGGCATCTTCCAGCCATTTTCGCTGCAGATTTCCTTGAAGAGCAGATCATACTCCGCCGCAGTTGCCGCCGCCGATGCAGCCAGCTTTACGGAGACAGCCTGGAAAACCGCCTGCAAATGCGTGTTGTCAAACTTGGCCAGAGCCGACTGATCGTATGCTTCCGGCGCTTTAAAATAGAACAGGGCTGCGTCAGCCATCTCGACCATTGTGCGGGCACGTTCCTGAAGGGTTTTGACCGCGCTGACCAATTGTGGATCAGTGTCAGCAACCGTCACGCTCCTCTCCGCAAGAAGTGGCTGCACAATTTTTGCCAGACGCAGCGCATCGCCAGTCTTGATATAGTGGGCATTCAGCCAAAGCAGCTTCTCCGGGTTGAACACGCTGGCCGAGCGGCCAACATTGGCAATATCGAATTTGGCAACCATTTCCTCACGGCTGAAGATCTCATCGTCCCCATGACTCCACCCCAGACGAACCAGATAGTTGATCAGGGCCTCCGGCAGAAAGCCCATATCACGATAGGCAATTACGCTGGTAGCGCCATGACGCTTGGAAAGTCGGGTCTTATCACTCCCCAGGATCATGGGCACATGGGCAAAACGCGGCACCGGGAATCCGAGCGCCTCATACAACTGCACCTGGCGCGGGGTGTTGTTGACATGGTCATCTCCGCGAATGACGGTGGTGATTTTCATGATGGCATCATCAATGACAACACAGAAATTGTAGGTTGGCGTACCGTCGCTGCGCTGGATGATCAGATCGTCCAATTCCTCATTGGGAAAGGTGATGGTGCCCTTGATCAGGTCGTCAAACGAGGTGCTGCCTGACTGCGGCGCCCGAAAACGTACCACATGGGGCGCTCCCTCCGGCTGGTCAGCCCGCTCACGGCATGTGCCGTCATATTTGGGTTTGCGCCCCTCCTTCATGGCCAGTTCCCTTCTGGCTTCCAACTCCTCCTGGGAACAATAGCATTTGTATGCCTTGCCGCTGTCCAGCAGCTTCTGGACATACTCCTTGTAAAGCGGAAAGCAGTCCGACTGATAGAAGGGCCCCTCGTCCCAATCCAGCCCCAGCCACTCCATCCCCTGCAGGATGGCGTCTACCGACTCCCGGGTGGAGCGTTCCACATCGGTGTCCTCGATGCGCAGGATGAAGGTGCCGCCCTGTTTACGGGCCAGCAGCCAGTTGAACAGCGCCGTGCGGGCGCCCCCCACATGCAGGTAGCCAGTTGGGCTGGGGGCAAAGCGAACACGTAATTCAGACATCTGTATATTCTCCTTGTACGAGGTGAAGGTTGATCTCGAAGGCATTCGACTATAGCATCGCCAAGCGCTGCAAAAAAGTGTTTTCCTGGGCTTGCCCGGCTCCAAAATACCGCCCCTGCCAACTGCCCCGACGGATCACTTCATTGATGACCGCATACCACATCTGGTTGTTCTTGAGCCCCCAACAGGGGGCAACCCCGATCGAGAGCGGCGAAGAACCGTACAGCCGCTGGATGGCGACACGGGATGGCAGATGTTCCAGAAAATCCGCCGCTGTGCGAACATAATCCTGCAATGTTACAGGGACAAACGTACCCTCCCGGAACATGGCCGCAAGCTCCGTGCCCTCGACCGCATGCAGCTGGTGCAGTTTGACAGAATCTATGTCCAGTGCGGCAACCAGCCCGGCGGTCTTGACGAAGGCCTGGGACGTCTCGCCGGGAAACCCATAGATCAGATGGCAGCAGATGTCCATCCCTCGCCCGGCCGCACGCCTGACCGTAGCGACAAAATCTGCCAGCGTGTGCCCGCGATTGATGCGCTCCAGGATGCCGTCATCCATGGATTGTAACCCCAGCTCCAGGCAGACGTAGCGGGTTCTGGCAATATCGGTTAGCAGCTCCAGCGCCTGATCCGTAAGCGCATCGGGGCGGGTGCCGATGGAAATGCCGATTACGTCGGG
>Ga0208195_1004743_pt1 | contig 10498 bp, 10 predicted proteins | sample AD_UKC077_MetaG_FD_184441 | JGI IMG/M metagenome (GOLD analysis project Ga0208195, IMG submission 184441) | Active sludge microbial communities of municipal wastewater-treating anaerobic digesters from USA - AD_UKC077_MetaG (SPAdes) (version 2) | ecosystem: Engineered > Bioreactor > Anaerobic >...
CAGTGTTTACCTGCAACCCCTTGATTTATTTGGTGAGCCCTGTCGGGATCGAACCGACAACCTACTGATTAAGAGTCATAATTAGGCTATTTTCCCTTAGTTTCCCTTTTAATAAAATAACACTTGACAAATAAAGGACTTATCACTATATTTCTTTCAAATAGCGTCACTTAAAATAACACGATTTCAAGGGCAAAAGTGGCAATATAGTGGCAACAACGAAACCTACTGATTAAGGGGCCATTTAACGAAGGGGGTTAATCATGGCAAGGGAATTTAAGAAAACAAATCATGCAGGGCTTCGGTATTTTGAGCATGAAACCCGGAAGCATGGCAAGAAGAAGGATCGTTATTACACGATCCGCTTTCGCCTTGACGGGAAGCTTTATCATTACGGCGTGGGCTGGCTATCCGACGGGATACCCGAAGCCATACGCAAAGAAGAACCGAACCTAGGGTTTGAGGACTACTGTTTAAAGCTTCTTCGGCAATACAAGGCAAACGTCAAGACCGGCACCGGCCCAAAGTCACCAAAGGAAAAGCGCGACATTGAACAGGCAAAGCGTGATCTTGCCGAACAGGAACGGAAGCAAGCGGAAAAAGAAAATGTCACCTTCGGCCAATTCATGACGGAAACCTACTTGCCGCAAAGCAAGCTGGACAAGAAGGCCAAAACGCATGAAATCGAAGCCATGCTCTATGAAAGACACATGGCCGATATAATAGGCCCCCTACCCTTTAGCGATATCAGCGCCTTTCACTTGGAAAAGATCAAAAAGACAATGGCCGATAAAAAGTTAAGCGCCCGAACTATTCAATATGTGTTGCAGATCATAAGGCACGCTTTTAAAAGAGCAAAAGACAGCAAGATATTTGACGGGGATTCACCGACAAAGGCCGTTAAATGGCCAAAGCCGGACAATATGAAATTGCGTTACCTAACCATTGACGAAGCCGAAAATCTATTGGCCGCGCTTGCCACGAAATCCCAAACCCTGCATGATGCGGCTTTGTTATCATTGCATTGCGGCTTACGCTTCGGGGAAATTGCGGCATTGACTTGGCCTTGCGTCAACCTTGAACAAGGCACCTTGGCCATTTTAAACGCTAAGACAGGATCACGGACGGCATACTTGACGGAACGAGCCAAAGCCATGCTGGAAGCGCGAAAGCAAAGCCAAAAAGAAGCGGCGACGCGCAAGACCCGGAAGCCTGTTCAAAAGTGGAAAAGTGAATTTGTATTCCCGAAGCAATCCGGGGAAAAGGGCGTCAAGGCGCAAGCGTCAAAATCATTTACCCGGATTATTGATGAACTTGGGTTTAACAATGGCATTACAGACAGGAAGCAGAAAGTCACGTTTCACACCTTGCGGCACACCTACGCAACGCACCTTTACGAAAGCACACATGACCTTTATTTGACGCAAAGAAGCCTTGGCCATGCAACGGGAACCATGACGGCGCGGTATGCGAAAATGAGCGAAAGCCGATTGCGTGAAGGCGCGGCGGCATTACAAGCAGCGTTTATAAACGGCACGAAGAAAGCCGGTCAAGTGGTGAACTTTAAAAAATAAGGGGGCAAGCATGAAGAAAGAACAGAAAGCATGGTCACCGGAAGCGCGGGCGCGTCACCTTGCCGGGGTGAAACACTATCAACAAGTGCGAAAGCGGCAAGAAATGAGTAATTTTTTGTTTGACCTTGCAGCCGTAGTTAAGGCTAAACCGACGTCAATCTTTAAAACAATCCTTGTAAGAAACAAGGAATTTATGCGCATTGCAGCTATTGAAAGCCGGGCGGAAAAGCTTCGGCTTATTCGTGAACTGGTTGCCGACACTATGCAGAAAATAAAAAACGGCATTCTTGTTGACCCGGTAATAAAGGCGGCGCAATCGAAAGAAGCGCAAGCAAAATTCAGCAAAAAAGAATTGGCAATAATGACAGGCGAAGCCGTATAATAGCACAGAGCAAGGGGGGCTAGGCCGACGGGCCGAACACCGGCAAACCCTAGCCGGTTGCCCCTCTTTCACCATAGGGACACGAACCGGGAATAGGCAGGCCAGCCGACAAGCGGAAGAACCCCTTTCCGCTTTCCCGGTTTAATCAAGGGGCGCTTGTGAGGGGGAAAGCAATGTCCGCAACTCAATCTGTTTCAGATGAACATCGCCTCTATGGCGAACTTATCTGTTCTTTTGCTAATGCAAAAACATCCGATGAAGCAGGTAAAGAATTCCTAGAAAACATGAAATTAGCTTTCAACCTAACGATACCTAAAAATCAATTGAACGATCTGTATGCTGAAGATAATGAATTTCCTACTACCGCAAATTTCATGCATACAATTGAGCATATAAATGAAAATATGCAAAACGTCTTTGATAATTTAAAAAAAGGATGGGAAGAACATCATTGTGAAGAAGATTATATTAGAAATTTTGATAATCGGGATTTATGGCAAAGTAATGGACTTCCTAATATTGATGTTCGGTCACTTCAGCTAGATAAAATATTTGCCAGAAAAGAAACTGAACAATTAATGCAGAAATTATCTAATGACGAACAATTACAAATTCGAGGCATAGCCGAGCATTATTTTTGCGTTTTGACTTATGAACATAATTATATTTTAAATCTTAGAAATCTTTTAAAATTCATTCTTAATGCAATAGTAGAAAACAAAACTAGCAATGAAGATTGTTATGAATTCACAATGCGGTTTAGTAATTTGCTGCAAATATATAATGAGATGAAATCTTACTCACATTATATTTATGGGTCTGAAGATAATTGCCTTATTTTAAAACGAAAATCATACTTCAATGCATATTTCTTTCTTAATCGTTTTGAATCGATGCCGTTTTATAATCTTAAAGAGTATTACGCCGAACCTATTTCCTATTGCTTAATTGAATTCCTCATTAAAACAGAGAATCAGAAATATTTAAAAAAATGTATTTACTGTGAGGATTTTTTCATCGCTAAACATAAGACAAGAAAGCTTTGCTATCCGCCAAAAGAATGCGAAACAGAAAATAAAAAGAAATGGCAACGAAATTTTATGAGTAAGAAAAGGGATAAAAACGGCCCTGATTTTGATTCCAAATATATTTGATGTTAGATTAAAAATTTGTGTTAGACCTAGATTCAATCTAACGTAAATATCTAATATAACTATTCTTTTTTTGACATTGACGTTTTTTAGTATTATCTTACGCCCTAAGAGAAAAATAAAATTCTTTTAGGGGGTAATGTCATGGAACAATCAAGCGTATCTAATCTTCTGCAACAAATGGCGGCAAATTGGCCATCGCCTATCGTGGCACGAACCGAAATCGAAAAATTCACCGGCGGACTAATCAGCGAAAAGTATCAAGCTAACCTTGACAGCGCGGGCAAGGGGCCGGAAGGCCGAATCCGCATTGGCCGGAAAGTAGCCTATCCGGTCAATGAATATCTAACCTGGCTTAAAGAACGGAGCGAAGAAATACCGACACGGAATAAATAAGGGGGGCGGCAATCATGGAATTTGCAGAAATAAATGAAGAACGCATTGAAAGCATCCGAAAGCATGGCAAGGCAGCGCGGGGACAAAAGGAATTGATCGGACACTTAGAAGGGGATCGGCTGACCCTGAAGCAGGCTGTCAATGCTCATTGCTACGATTGCACCGGATTTTTTGCAGACGGGAAGGTTGATTGCGGGATGAAACATTGTCCCCTTCATCCCTTCATGCCCTACAATCCGAACCGTCAAAAACTCCCCGGCAGAACCATGTCAGAAGCTCACATGGAAAAGATGAGGGCGGCAAGACATCAGGAATCAAATCTTTCGCTCTAGCGCCTTTTGGTGACAAGAGGTTTTCAACTTAACATCCGGGGGACGGGGGATTTTTCTTTGACGACCCTTCAAGAGAAATATACCGAAAAACTGAATAGACTGCCAGCGCCGGGAACAGGTTGTCACCCTGCCTTATTAGGGGCGGCAAATGTGGGGGCGTTTGCGGGAATTCCGGCGGAAGAAGCCTTTGCTGATATTCGGGCTTCTATCCCCAGGGGGAAGCGGAAAATATCAGACAAAGAAATCCATGAAGCTGTTTCCCGCGCTTATCGTGAAAACAGAAGCATCATTTTGCCTAACGGGGAACAATACCGGCGTTATACTCCCCGCAAGACAGAACCGCTTGTTCATGATGGCAAGGCAGCATTGAGGCGGATCATTGAACAATCCAATATTACCGATGAAGCTGATTTATGGGAACTATCTGAAATTCGTCTTGACTGGAAAAGAAAAGCAGACACGATCAACTTTCTTTCCCGCATGTTTGAACCGGCGGACATGGTTTTCATCGGCAACCGTGAAGAACCGGGGATTGTGGGGCAAAATATCCGTTCACAAGGCGATTGGATAAAGTATTTTCAATCCGGCGGTAAGACCGCGCCTTTCATTATCGTGAACCCCCTAACAGGCCAGGCAGCGCCGAAAAAGACCGGGGACGGTGAAACATTCCGGGGGGACGGCAATGTTCAGACATTCCGTTATTGCCTTGTGGAATTCGACAATCTTTCCCGTGAAGATCAAATCCGCTTCTGGACGGCGGCACGATTGCCAAAGGCCGCGCTGGTGGATTCCGGGGGGAAATCAATTCACGCTTGGCTTAGGCTTTCAGGAATCAAATCAATAGAAGATTGGCAAAAGGACATCCGGCAGGAACTTTATGAGCAACACTTAATCCCTCTAGGGGTTGATTCCGCTTGCTCTAATCCTGCCCGCTTATCCCGTTTGCCCGGACATATACGCGACAATGGAAACCATCAAAAAATTCTCTGGTTGGCAAAACCAGAAAAGGACGGGTTTAAATGAATAATTTAAAACACTTTTATGAGCAAGCTGAAGTCAATCCGATTGAGGCGCTTACCGATGACCTAAAACACTCCATCAATGACGGCAACAAACCGGAAGCCAAAAAGATCATAACGAAGCTGAAATTGTTTTTGAATGAAGATGAAGAACTGAATTTTCTAAACGCTTCAAAATGGATTGAGCAAGAAACGGAAGAACCGAATCCGATCATTGAAAGCCTCTTTGAAACTGGCGACAAGCTGGCTATTATCGGCACTAGCAAGGCTAGGAAATCTTTTCTCACCCTTCAATTATGTATATGTGTTGCGGCGGGAAAACCTTTCATGGGGCTGCAAGTATCCCAAAAGCGCAAAGTCATTTACATTCAATTTGAGATCAAAGACAAACACTGTCACCGGCGATTGAAAAATATGTGCCTTGCTATGGAAATTGACACACACGATTTAGAAGATAGGCTTCTGATTCTCAATGGCCGGGGGTTAGGCATTACCGGAACGGCAGGCATTGAAAGAATACAGGCGGCAGTCAAAGACCTTCACCCGGATTTCATCGTATTTGACCCGTTATATAAGCTTTCGGAAGGCGTTGAAAATGCCGCTGAGGACATGAAAAAGACAATGGCGGGGTTTGATGCGCTGATTGAAGCAACGGGGGCGGCAATCGGCTATGTTCACCATGACGCAAAAGGTTCACCGGGGGATAGAAACATTCAAGACCGGGGCGCTGGTTCAAATGTTTTAGCGCGTGATTATGATGCGTGCCTTGCATTGTCGGAACATGCGTCATCCCCCGGCGCGGTTGTTATAGAAGCACTTTTGAGAAATTATCCACCGATGGAAAACTTTTCCATTCAATGGACAAATGACGGCGAAGGTTACTGTTTTCGGCGCGCGGATGATATTATTCCGGAAAAGAAAACATCCCGAACAAAGCCAGCGCCTCCCCCCCTGTCAAGTTACTATCCGGCGGCAAGAGAAATTTTAGGGAAAGAAGAAATAAATGTGACCACGTTTAAAGATGCCTTTAAAAACAAGACGGGGCTTTCAGATAAACGGATAAGGGAATTTATGGCGTGGGCGCAGGATATAAACGAACCGCGAATCCTGTCAAAAGAAGCCTATGGCCGGGCGCTGCATACTAAGCATATCCGGCTTGCAGAATATGAAGAAGTTTAGAACGTTCAATTCTTATAGAACTGTTGCAACACGTTCTAAATTCTCTAAATTCTCTAAAGGTTCTAAATCAATTTTAGAACTTTTAGAACTTAGAGAATGCGCCCCTATTATAGGGCGCATGCTCTATTCTAAAATTTAGAACCGACGCGGAAGCCACTAAACGACCGGGGAGCAATCATGGCCATTTCAAATGACAATCCCTTTTTTACCCTTCCCCCGGTCACTCATATCCGGATAAAATACTGATTGGCAAGGGGGGATAGCCGGGTTTCCCTGGTCGCTTGGTCGGTCCCAGTTCCTTTTTGTTCTGTCCCTGGTAACATCAATCCGGATAAAATGTTGATTTATCAAGGGATAGACGTTTTTCCCTTGTAACATTGTAAATCGGCTATAGGGTCCTTTTTTAGTCTATAATGCCTATGTTTTTGACGGCGTCCCTATCGGTCCTAAAGCCCTACCCTATTAAATCCTATTGAATATTTCCCTTTGTTATCCGGGGCCGAGGTGTCCACGAAGTTGATATGTCAACACAGAGAGGGTCCTTTTTAGGGTTAACTTATTCACTTTTTGACTGCGTCTATATCGGCCCGGGTAACTCTAAACCATTAAATCCCTTTGATTATCCTCTAGTGCTATCCGGAATTGAGGCATTAACTAATTTGACAGATTGACAGTCAATTTCGGCTAAAAATAGGCGAAAAGGTCAGATAGGGTTATGTTTATCCGGAAACTGAAACCCCGTTTTTTCCCTGCTAAGGGGGACGTTTTTTCCCAGGAAAGGGACTTCCTTTTTTGTGCCGTAGCCGTCTATGAAAAACGGGTTATAAACTCGGAATTATTAAGATAATAATACTAGACGCCGTCAATACCGGGGCCGATAGTTGACAGGGGTTACATTTTTGATGTTTTTTCAACCTGTAATTTTTCGTCCTATTCGCTATAATCTCTATTTCATTAGGGAATATCGGATATTTTCCCCAGGCCTGAATATCAACTTTCTTGACTTTTTTCCCATGAAAACACCCCTGAAATGACGTCCAGGGGTGCATTTTCTGCACTTTTCTTCTATTTCTTCAACTTCTTTCATCCCTTCCGGACCGTCTATAGACCGTAAGCAATTTATTTGACTATGAAAAACCGGACGGGTTTAATCAGTCACGGAACCTACAAGTTTGCACTTTTCACCCTGAAAATAGCCATAAAACAGCGTCCAGGGGCCGCTAGGGGTATATTTTTTATACTTTTTGTTTTCCGTTTAATTCGCACTAAAACCATAATAAATTGATTTTATTAGTGAATATCGGACGGTAAGCCCCGGTTTAGGTGTCAACTTTTTGGAACTTTTACCCCTGAAAATGGCCCTAAAAGGGTCAGATAGTGACAGTTTCGGTCAGAAAAGAGGCCCTTTTTTATATCCTTTTTGTCGCACTGTTCGGTGATAATCTCTAACCAGGGTTAAGGCTCGGGGTGGTCCCCTACGGACAGGCAAACCGTATAAAACCGTTAAGTATTGACTATTTATATAAATCATCTATCCCCGGAAACCAGAGGCCTGGGGCCTTCCGGATGGTGACTTTGGTGTTCGGTGTTGTCGGTATTATCGGTATTTTTGCCTAAACTTTCTTTTTTGTGTCGGCTTTGGTGTCTTTAGAATAGGTTAAATCTTGATATTATTCGGAAATTGAACGATTCCCCTGTTGCCTTTTATGTTGCGATTTAGGGTAAAACCCTTTTTTATATGCGAAAGTCTGTCATGGGCTAGGTGCAAAATAAACCTGATTTGCCGATCTTTCTTTATTGCTTATCTACCGATACATTTCATTACGTGTTTCCTATTTCAGTTGTAGATAGATTCTCGGATGGCCACTAATTGATTTAATAAATCTTATTAAGTTCCACTCCCCGAAGCCCGCGCTAAAGGGAAGCGAATAAATCTTCGTTTATAATTGAATGGCTATTGTCCCATTGATACGCCAAAGACTTCCTTTATTTTTTCACCACATACGCCGTAAGAAATTGGAATGGTATCTGAAGTTTCACTCAGGCACATAACACGTTTTACTTCATTGCCAGCAAATCCCAGAACCAGAACTGAAATAAGTTTGTCTGGCCCTTTACATCTGATGACAGCAAATCTTTTTCCATTGCTTTCAACATAAACGGATTCTGATTGGATGTTTAAGTTTTTGACAGACATCCCCTTTGACTCAAGTGATTTATTTATATTTGTTTTGATTCTTTCTGCTGTGTATAATTCAAGATTCTTAAGAAAATTCATATCCATTTGCTGTTCGGTTACCGCTCCAGCGTCCTGAATTGCAACATAAGCCTTGACGCCATCGCTCAAGTTTTTTTGACTATTATAATTTCTTTCTTGTTCATTTTGCTGAATCGCCATGTATTCACCAACAGTTTTTCCTATATAGCTGACTATTGGTATAGCAAGTAGGATGATAATCAAGTATTTCCAGCGTGTGTTTTTCATGGGTTTATTCCTAACGTTAAATTTTATTTCAAGGTAACGTAGTAATCAGTCCCTTTTCTAGACGAAGAAATCACACAAATGAAAATTTCTTAAGAAACGCTTTATTAATTTCCTTAATCAGTATTTCATAAACAGCTAATCCCTGATCAGTTAGCTGACCCGGACTGCCTAATTTAATGAGTTCAGCATAAGGTAAACGGGACTGACTTTCCAAAATTTGTAATTCTTCTTTTGTTTTTAGTGTTTTTTTCACTTCGCTGATTATTGTATCTTTATAGTCATCATATTTATCTGAAAGTCTTTGTAGTTCTGTCATACTGACTTGATGATCTAGTTTCCTTCTTTCCTTTTCTTCTTCAGCCGCTTCACTTGCTGAAGTCTCAGGCACACGATTTACAACAAGACATCCTGCCATTATATCGTGAAGCCCTTGTTTCTTTTGTGTGAAAGCAACCATGATGAATCCGGCAAACAGCATAATCCCAGAAATAAACTTTCCGAAATGGCGGCCTGTTGCCTTACCAAAGCCAATCCGATCACCATTCATGTCAGTGACTTTTATTCCTAAAATCTTTTTTCCGACAGTACATTGATAAGAAGAGCTTTCCATTAAGGCGTAATATATCCAGGTAAAAATTATACCCACTGCCCAAATAAGTCCATTCCATTGTGCTTCGTTGTATCTGACATCTCCCGTTGTAGGAATTAATAGACGTCCTAATATGAAAACAATTGGAAGCATTCCAAGCAACCCAATGATTTGATCTATTAACCATGCCGCGACCCTTTTCCAGAATCCAGAATATCGTATTGTTTGCTCTTCCTCTCTTGTTAAAGGAGTAATTGCGGCAGTATGTTTTGCTAATGGAGGTTGTGGCGGTATTGCATTCTCTTCATTAGATGCTTCTCTATTTGAAAATGACTGCTCTTGCTTATTTAACCATTCACCGCAGTATCTACATTTAATAGCTGTATCTTGAATTTCTTCCTGACAAAAAGGGCATTGCTTCATGGCCTACCTCACAAGAATAACTGTTATGTTAAACGTAGTGACGCTTTTGCTTTTTGTCTGAATCTTTGAAGTCTTAATTAAACAAGTGAACCATCTAGGCTTTTGACTTAGAGAGACAGGAAAAAACCCACAAAACAAGAGGAGATGCCCGGACGGACAAGTACAGTTATACTAGCAGCAAAAGGATTTTCAGTAAAGTCATTTAATCAGACCAGCATTTTGAGCAAAAAATATGTCAGAAGCCAGAGTGGGGGTTGTGATTATTTGGAAATTAAATCACCGTTTTTTTCTGGCAGAAGGGGGAACCTTTTCCCCAGGAAAAAGCATTCTTTTTGTCTTTTTTGGTCCGGCTTTACTAGTTATTTTTGAAACTTTTTCAATCCGCTTGAATGAAACCCTACCTAGGAAAACACCCCCGCAAGGAAGGAAAAGAGGTTTATAGAATGTTGACTTTATAGAGTAAATACCCGTTTAGTCCGAGGCTTTCCGGACCCCTGAAAATAGACGTTTCATGGTTCAACCTGGGTAACTATGAAGGGTAAATTTCCGCTAGTTTTTATCGGCTATTGTCCGGCTTTTTTTGTTTTTCGTTTAAAGACGGGAATAATAGACATTAACTCCGTAGCCGTTAACCCCCCCCACCACTTTGGACCGTTTTTCCCTACCCAAACGATCCGAAACCATGACGCGCACACTTGCCGGGCGACGTGCTTTTTGCCCTGTTTTTTGGCCAAAAGTGGGAACATAGTGGGAATTTTTGACAAGATAAAGAAGAACGGTTTTTGCCGGAAACGCTGGAAGTCTTGCTATGATTGGAGCCGATGGGCGGATTCGAACCGCCGACCTACTGATTACGAATCAGTTGCTCTACCAGCTGAGCTACATCGGCCTGCCTTGAAGAGATGTCGTATTTATATGAAGGGTTTTGCCTTGTCAACCTCAATCTGCGACCGAAAGACCGATCTGCC
>Ga0208195_1004756_pt1 | contig 10474 bp, 9 predicted proteins | sample AD_UKC077_MetaG_FD_184441 | JGI IMG/M metagenome (GOLD analysis project Ga0208195, IMG submission 184441) | Active sludge microbial communities of municipal wastewater-treating anaerobic digesters from USA - AD_UKC077_MetaG (SPAdes) (version 2) | ecosystem: Engineered > Bioreactor > Anaerobic >...
CTGTGCGTTATGCGAATGCCACATCCGATAGGATGAGTTTAAATAATAATAAATAGATAGAATATAATTAGTTAATTGCTTTAAAATCACATCGTATCCTTTATTAGGAATAATATTTTAATTATTGATTCACCTCATAGATTAGTAAATACTCATGGGTTATTTGTAAAGATTCATCATCAGCAACTGCATTTAATAGTTTACCATTTTCACTAACAATAACAATTTCTTTCAACCATAATCTACTATCTGTTAAAGTATCATATAATCGTTTAGCTAATGGTACAATATATTTATCTACTCTAACATCTTTAGCCCGGATAATTAAGAATCCTCCCTTTTTTATTAGACTTATATACTCATCTATAATTTTAGAAACTTCCATCAGATATTCATTTACTTTCGAGACAGAAGTGGAATTCTTAAATGAATATGACTTAATAAATAATAATCCAATATCTTCATTCAAAATTTCACTCTTAATATGTGTAAGCTGATCCGTCGAATTTTGGATTATATTGACAAGGATATATTCGTTTTTATCAGCATATCTTTTTATTATGTTGGCTGTCATTTTTTCTTCTTTCTCATCCTTATCAAATATCCAGACAGTCGTGCTTTCCAGTTTATCTAAATTCTCCTTAAATTCTGGATGAGAAATAGAATGAGAAAGTTTTGTTTCATAAAGCCTTTCATTATCTATAAAAACTTTTGACTCTTGTTTTTTAGGTTTTTCAAAAATTGGTAAATACTCATGTGCCAATAAAAGAAAATTATATTTAATACTTTTATTATACCAAAAACCAGTGGTCTTACAATTATATTGTCTTTTTATAATGAGTTCTCTCAAGAGAAAACCAGCCTTTAAATACATATCAATCAATTTAAAACCCAGAGGTATAATATGTTTTTCCTTTCTTGTGTCACCTATAAGAATAGCACATTGTCTACCTGGTTTTAGAACTCTAAAACTTTCTTCTGCTACTTTGAACATCTCTTTTAAGAAATCATCCATTTTTAAAAGTGATAAATCACCACTGGTTGAATCAGTATAATGGATAATATTAGCATAAGGGGGATGTGCGCATATTAAATCAACGGAATTATCTGATAAAAAAGATAAATTTCTGGCATCTCCGACTAAAACTTGAGGTTCATAGATTTCAAATGAGCTTTTTTGTTCAAATAATGTAATTTGCTCAGCTTCCATAGGTATTGAAAAATCTAAATTTTTCTTAGCTAATTCAATGGCTTTTTCATTAATGTCCAAAGCAATACATCTTCGTCCTAACAGCTTACATTCTACCGCAGTAGTGCCTGCACCACAAAAATAATCTAAAACTAATTCTCCCGGTTTAGAATATTTGAGGATTAGGTTTCTTGGTATATAGGGTGACCAATTGCCTCTATATTCCCCACAATGAGTAGCCCAATTTCCTCGTTGTTTAAAACTCCAAACTGTTGTTTGTTCTTCCTTAAAATCATCAGGTGATAATTTAGCTATTCTTTTTGGGTTAGTTAAATGGCTAATATTTATCCCTCGTGACTGGGTAATTAACTTTTCAATATATTTATAAGTAACTCCATATTTCTTACCTATTTCATAATCAGAAATACCCTTAGCTTTATCTTCTAAAATAGATTCATTAAGCTCTTTCTCTGTCTTTAAGGATAATTTTTGAATAGCCATAATATTAAATTCTATAAAATTTTGTTTTTCCTCTTCAATCATCATATAAAAAGTAATAAAAATCCTTATAAATTCATTTAATTTTTTATAAGAAATCCCATAATTAGATTATCACCATATATTTCACTTATTATAAATGTCAAGTTTAATCGTCGTTTGTTTAGTAGTAATATTATTCTATTTTTAGATAGGTTAAATAGATAAATATTTGTTAAGCTTACGGACCTTACCTAATTTAAAATCTTCGGAAATTATGAAAAATCATCATTAAAATGTTTTATCTTATATTGAAATATATATTCTCACTATCACTTTGACGATAAAACAAATAATTACCTTCTCCTGCCTATTAAACTAAACCTTTTCTTATACCTATGTGTAAGTTATGTCCGTTTTCGGACATAAGCTGGACATCAGTTGGACATAAGCTGGACATAAGCTACTCATCATTTGGATTGCAATTAGCTTATTTTTGGATAATTTAAATTATGGAATTGTTAGATATTCTTCAGGATTATTCAAGAGCATTAATAAATTTTAGCATTTGGATATTCGTCGTTACCTATAGATTTCTCTTGTCAAAATAATTATTGGTTAGAAATTGTTTTTTCATAAAAGATAAAATGGAGAAGCGGTGAATTCCAGAACCAAGATATTGATAAGTTTAATGATACTTATTTTTTGTGGAAGTATGCTCTGGGGTGAAAGTTATGGTGAAAAAACAGCTGCTAACCTTAAGGCAAAGGGTTGGAATCCTTCACTAATAGTGATACTCATTTCAACTTTACCATTAGTGGAGCTAAGAGGTTCCATACCTGTGGCAATTGCGGTTTTAGGGATGCCCTGGCAAAAGGCAGTAGCTCTTTCCATTCTGGGCAATATGCTTCCTATTCCTTTTTTACTTCTTTTATTAGAATGGTTTTTCAAGATGATTTCAAGATACAAATGGGGTAAAAAATTTACCGATTGGATGTATAATCGTACGCGGAACAAAGGTAAAGTAGTAGAGCGATATGAGGAAATTGGTTTGGCAATATATGTGGGAATACCTTTACCCGGAACGGGAGGATGGACAGGTTCTCTGGCAGCTAAAATCTTTGGTCTTCCCTTTACTAAATCGCTACTCTGGATTTTTATTGGAGTGCTAATCGCTGCTACCCTGGTCACATTATTAACTCTTTTAGGAGTAGCTATTTTTTAACTATGTCAAACTTAACTAAGGATTCCTACACTATTTTCTGGCTGGCTGGAGAAAATTCTGGCGACCTTCATTCCAGCATTGTGATGAAAAGTCTCAATTCTGGCATTCCAGGCGTCCGGCATATAGGAATAGGTGGACCTCGTATGCAAGCAGAAGGTTTGAAACCTCTCTTCCCTTTTGCTCCTTTTAATGTTATGGGATTTGTAGAAGTGGCTGGACATCTGGGTTTTTTTTGGAAGGTAGAGCGACAGTTAAAAAAGTTTTTCCGGGAAGAAAAGCCTGATCTTGCTATCCTGGTTGATTATCCAGGATTTAATCTTCGGATTGCCAAGATGGCTGATGACCTTCATATCCCTGTGCTATTTTATATCTGTCCTCAGTTTTGGGCTTGGAAACATAATCGGGTCTATAAATTGAAAGAAAATGTTCGCCAGGTAGCCTGTATTTTACCTTTTGAAAAAGAATTGCTGGAAATGCACAATATATCTGCAACTTATGTGGGACATCCCATAGCTGAAGAAATAAAGTTTGAACTTGATAGAGAGGGTTTTGCCCGTTTCTATGGTATAAATCCAGAAAAAAAATGGATTGGTTTTCTTCCTGGTAGTAGAGATAATGAAGTTAAAAGGATGCTTCCTGCTTTCCTGGAAGCAGCAAAGTTACTGGATGAAAATCGTTTTGAAATTATGATATCCAAGGCTTCAACGGTTTTTCATTCACTTTTTATGCATATATGTGAAAGTTCAGGATTACCCCGGCTACATATTGTAGATGGTTATCGTTATGAAATGATGAAATATGCAGATTATCTGGTTAGCACTTCTGGAACAGCAACACTGGAAGCAGCATTCATTGGCACTCCTTTAACTATCTGCTATAAGGCAGCTCCAATTTCCTATTTAATAGGTCGTAAATTAGTGCGAATTAAAAGAATAGGCTTGCCAAACATTGTCTTGGATAAAGACCTTTTGCCCGAATTAATCCAGAAAGATTGTAATCCCAGAAATATTGTTAAAACCGTGTTAGAGACCCTTGATAATCCTGATAAAATAAACTTAATTAAAAAGGAACTTTCTCAATTAAAAGCACTACTGGGAGACCGCAAGACCAGCATTGAGATGCTCAATCTGGTTAAAAAAATGTTAGAAACTTATGCCTGAATTCCTTATGAAAGTAGAAGCAGTCCTTGGTGCTGGATTATTAAAACTTTTACGAGCTACATTAAGGATAGCTGTTCACAATCAACCTTCGGATGATTATCGTTGTGTTTATGCTTTCCTACATCGCAATCTTTTGCTCCTCACCTTACACAGAATCAATTCACAGATAGCAGTAATGGTCTCTTCTTCAAAGGATGGAGAACTTATTGCTGGTCCACTTAAATATTTAGGCTACATACCTATTAGAGGTTCTTCCACACATCAGGGTTCTCAAGCACTAAAAGAAATGGTTCGTCTATCAAGAACACACAGCTTAGCAATTACACCTGATGGACCTAAGGGTCCACTCGGAACCATTCATCCCGGTCTGTTTCAACTTGCTTATTTAGCTAAAATACCCATAATTCCTGTATCTGCTAATTCCAGTAAAGAATGGTTAGTCAAATCCTGGGATCGTTTTCGCATACCCAAACCCTTTTCTAAGCTATTGGTAAAATATGGAGAACCTATCTGGGTAAATAATAAAGAAGACTTTCTGGAAGCTGAAAAAGCACTTCGTGAATCCTGGAAACAATTGGATTTAACTCTTTCATCTCCTAAATAAAAAAGCCGGAACAAGTTCGCTCCGGCTTTGTATTGTTAGAATTAAAGGTTACTTCATTATTATGCCAAGCATATGCTTCACATATTTAACTGTTTCTTCCCGAGAACCACGGTCTCTCTTAATATTGCCATAATCCTGATAATCTGCTTGAGAGGAAGCTACCATAACATTATCCACATACTTGTAGTTCATCTGGCTGATTTCTAAGGTATAGATAGTGCCTTCACCATGATAACTAACTACTCCAGCAGGGAATTGATAGGAACGAGCAGAGGGCTCCAGCTCTTCATCCACTACTTCATCATTAGCTGCATCTTCAGGGTCTAAAGCATAAGCAGAGGCAATTTGATGCTCGTTATCCTTTTCCAGTGTCCAGTGCACATAGGCTGTCTGAGTTGGATTATAGGTTTCAGGGAAAGTGGCATCAGCATTATAAACAATCTTCTGATTGGTGTTTACAATGGTCTCACCATCAACTTTTAATTTAAAGCTATATTTTTCTCCAGGAGTTAAGTTCTTCTCCCCTATCCAAATACCAGCCCATTTTTCCAAATTAACCTCATCTCCGCCGATTTCCAGTTTAATGGAAGAAGGTTCTACATAATCTTGAGCAGGACCAATCCACATCACAGTCACAGAGTGTGAGTGCTGACTTTCTGGAGGATTGGCAGTAACAAAAACTGACCATTTAGCATTTTCTGGTTCAGTAATGTTTTCATCCTCTTCACAGGCAGTTAAGAATAATCCCACTGCCATAAGAGCGATAATTAGTATAATAAAATATTTACGCATCGTAATCTCCTTTCTTTAAAATTATTTAAATTAACCAGCATTATCAAACTTGGCTTTAAGATTCTTAAATCTGGTGGATTGAGCAGCTGTCATACCAGAAGCAGTCTGGAATCTCTTAGTCATCTCATCAATTTTAGCTTTCTGCTCATTGAGTCTTCTTATAGCATTGGCATCGCCAGGTTTAAGGTTGTTCTTCATAGAGATATAGCGATCTATGGCAGCACTATATGCATCAAGTTCTTTATCCCAATCCTCTGAAGGTTTAACTGGTGTAGCAGTTGGAGAAGTTTCTGGAGTTGTTTGAGGAGTAGTTTGACCTGCTTGTGGTTTTTGAGCTGGTTGAGTTGTGGAAGGTTTTGTTGGTTTTGTCTCTTCTGGAGTTACTTCCGCCAAAGGACCAGGCATAATACTTTCAATCACAGTGGTAAGTTCAAAAGAAGTAGTTTGTTTCATAATCTTCTTAAGTTCATCTTGGGAAGTAACCATCTGACTGAAAGTAACTGAGAGTGTATCATCAATCATACCATTTTTGAGAAATTCAATAATCTGTAATTCAGCGCCACTTTCTGGTTTGAACTGAAGCATAGCACCGGGAATGGAATTGCCATCTTTATCCAGAAGATTCAAGGTCCATTGACCTAATTTTAACCCTTCCATCTCCAAGTCCTTATTTTGTGAAAGTTGAAGGTTAATAGTCAAGGATAGTTCGTTGTTGGCATTTTGAAGAGTGTAAGTTCCATCAGCAACTTTAATTAAATCCTTGGCATCACCAATAACATTAACATTACTAACGGTAAGTTTTTTCTCTTTTGGAACGCCGCTGCATGCAGTCATAATAATTAGCACTGCAACAGCCATAATAATCAGTACCGATTTAGTCTTCATCTTTTTCTCCTTTTTCCTTTAGTTTTGGACATTATTATTTGCTTAGCTTCTTTTAGAAAATTTATTTTCAAAACATACCTCCCTTTTATATTATAATAACTTTCTAAAAAATCCAAGCAAGTATATATTTAAACCCAAGTACTATATCTTCAATTCTGTCAATGTTTTTTTCTTTTATTCAGTCGTTTTCAAATCTTTTTTAGCAAATGAAAGGTATGAGTGTTTAAAAATCTCACGCAGATAACGCAGATAAATCTGTGTTAATAAATTCATCATTTTGAGAGGGTGATCGTTGTTTACTAAGTAAGGAGCTATTTTATCCTTTTCATTCAATAGCTTCAAATGAGGAGATTGTACCCTTATAAAAAACTGCATCTAATGCTACTCCTTATCATTATCTCTTGTTATGAAACAAGAGTTTATTTTTAAAAATTTCAGACAAACAACAGATTCTGCTCTTAGCCTTGAAATATAGGGTTATAAAATCATAATTAGTCAGAAGGCTGACCATTTTCTATTTTCATTCGCTAAGGTCCAGATTACGAGAGCGGAATCCATATCCCATAACATCATAGACATCTGTAACAATCATAAAGGCATCGGGATCGGAATCTTTCACAATATCGGTCAATTGTCCAACCTGACGACGATTCAATACACAGAATAAGACTTCAATATCCTTGTTTTCATAACCACTTCTGGCTTTGAAGAAGGTAACTCCTCTATCCAGTTGTCTAAATATTTCCTCTTTAATTGTTTCTATCTCAGGAGAGATCACATACACACCTTTAACATAGGGTAATCCTTCAGCAGTCAAATCTGTTATCTTGACAGTAATAAAGAGGTTAATAAATCCCCAGATAAGGATTCTCGGGTCTTTTAACATAATTGATACAAAAAGTATAATAACACTTTCTACCAGATAATAACCTGTTCCAATGGAAAGACCAGCCTTCTGCTTTATTAACGCCACAGGGATATCTGTTCCACCAGTAGAACCACGAAACCGAAAGATTAAACCCAATCCCAGACCTAAGATAACTGACCCTGTTATTGCCGAAAGTAGTAAATCATTTGGAGGAAGATAGGCATAAATTGTTCTCCCGTGAAATAAGAAAGTATGGTTAGATAACTCCATTAATCCTAATCTTGCCAGATTCTTGATGTTAACCAAATCTGTAAACAATGAAGATATCAGCATTCCATAGATAGACTTTGCCCCAAAAGCTTTACCAATAAAGATAAAACTTATGATAAATAAGGGGACATTTAAAATAATCATAGACAAGCCATAGGGTATTTTTAAATAATAATTCATTATCTGTGCTATACCTGCAACTCCACCGGGTGACATATTATAAGGCATCAGGAACCAGGCATATCCAATAGCAACTAAAAGTGAGCCAAAAGTTATACCTATCAGATTCTTTGTTTCTCGCAAGACATACTGTTTTCTGCTAATTTTCTTCATTTTTACACCTCTTAAATTCTTGACTAAATAAACCTCTTTTTATTATATGAAATAATACTAAGCTTTATTATGATATAATATCTTATAAATTTGAATAGGCTATAAAAGAAAAAAGGAAACTCATTATGATTATAGATTTGAGATTAGATGGCAATAAATACCGACAGATAGAACTTGAATCTGCTAAATCCATTCGTGATATTTTAAAAGATACAGATATCCCGCCAGATAAGATTCTATCTTTCAAAATTGACCATACTCAATATGCTAATGAGGAATTTATCCCTCAGCACAGTATGCTAATAGATTGTATCACCTTTAATCATCCTGAAGGAAGTCGTATTTATCAGGATTCTGCTATATTTATCCTGGCTAAAGCAGTAAATTCTCTACTCGGAATTCAACATTCACTGGTGGTGGAACATTCTATTGGAGATGGAGTATTCTGTGAAGTTTTTGGCGCTCAACGCTGGACAGAACAGGATTGTAATAGAGTGAAAGAAGAGATGATTAAGATAGTGGAATCCGATCTTCCCATTGATAAAATAACTGTCCCCATCTCTGAAGCGTTAGAAATATTTAGCACTATGGGACGAAAAGATGTGATAAAAAACTTGAAATATAACTATCGGGATGAAGTCTCTATCCATCGTTGTGGGAAGTATTATGATATATTTTTAAGACCTCTGGCTGATCGCACAGGTAGAATTAAGGAATTTGATATAGTTTATCAGGAACCTGGTTTCATTCTTCGCTTTCCTACGGGTAAAGAATGTAAATTAGCCCAGCCTTTTGTCTTTCCCAAAAAACTATTCCAATTACACCAGGAACATGACAAGTGGTTGGATATTCTTGGAGTGCATAATATCATTGATGTTAATAAGCTCACAGATAACTATGATATCTCAGAATTCATTCTGGTGGAAGAAGCTCTGCATGAGAAGAAAATAGCTGAAATTGCTGCTGCTATCGTAAGTGAACCTAAAATCAAACTTATCCTTATTGCAGGACCTTCTTCTTCTGGTAAAACAACCTTCGCTAAAAGACTTTCCATTCAGCTTCTTGCCTGTAAAACGAAACCAGTAATGATAAGTCTGGATGATTATTTCATAGATAGAGAGAAGACCGTCCGTAAAGAAAATGGTGAATATGATTTTGAAAGCATCTATGCTCTGGACCTGGATTTTCTAAATCTTCAGCTAACTCAACTGCTTGCTGGTCAAGAGATAGAATTGCCTCATTATGATTTCACCCGAGGTATCCGAAGAAGAAGCAATGTTATCGTTAAACTTAGGGAAAATGATGTCATAGTTATTGAAGGAATACATGGTTTAAATGAGCTTCTGACCTCTTCTATCAAAGCAGAAAATAAGGTTAAAATCTATGTAAGTGCACTGAATCAGCTCAATATTGATAATCACAATCGGATAGCCACCACAGATTGTCGTTTAATCCGTCGTATTATTAGGGATTATCAATACCGAGGCTATACTGCTATAGAAACCATTCAGCGCTGGCCCAGTGTGCGTGAAGGTGAAGAAAAAAATATCTTTCCCTATCAGGAAAATGCTGATTTTATGTTCAATAGCAGTCTCACTTATGAGCTGGGAGTTTTACGTAAGTATGCCTGGAAGCTTCTGCTTTCTGTACCCAAAAGTTCTGCTGGCTACACGGAAGCACAAAGATTACTGGCTCTTCTTTCCAATATTAAAGATATTCCTGATAGCCTGGTTCCTTATAACTCTATCATTAGAGAATTTACTAATGGTTCAATTTTCCGCTATTAATTATGAATAGAATCCATATATTATCCGAAGATGTGAGCAACAAGATTGCTGCAGGAGAAGTGATAGAACGACCTGTTTCTGTAGTAAAAGAACTGGTAGAAAATTCTATAGATGCTGGTGCTACATTAATTACAGTTAGTATAGAAAACGGAGGAAAAGAGCTGATTCAGGTTAGTGATAATGGTTCTGGTATGAGTGCTGATGATGCTCTTCTCGCTTTTGAACGACATTCCACCAGCAAGATAAAGACCGTTGATGACATAACTCACATTGAGACCTTAGGTTTTCGGGGAGAAGCACTTCCCAGTATTGCCAGTGTCAGTAATCTTACTCTTATTACCAAAGATGCTGATTCAGAAGTGGCAACTCAGATAGAATATCAGTTTGGGAGATTGGTAGGTGTAAATCAAATTTCAGCCAATCAAGGAACCACGGTTTCGGTTAAAGCATTATTTAAGGAGCTTCCAGCCAGAAGAAAGTTCCTCCGTAGTTCTCAAACCGAGTTGCATCATATTCTGCGTTATTTGCATTATCAGGCAATTCTGAATCCTGCTTTAGGAATTAAGCTATATGTGGATGGCAATCAAAGACTTTCCTTTGTCCCTGCTCAGAACAGAGAAGAAAGAATGGGTGAAGTGTTTGGCTCAGGTTTCTTCAACGATGATATTATCCCTATAAATATTGAGAATGAAGGCTATAAACTGGAAGGTTATATCTTTGGATTGGAAGATAGAAGCGATAAACTTATTGATATGCAATACATCTTTATCAATGGACGCTTTATTCCTGATAAGACAGTCAAACATGCCATTAAATCTGCCTACGAACCCTTCATTCTTAAGACCAGAGCCTGGCAAAAAGGAAACATTCCTCCCTATATTCTT
>Ga0208195_1004768_pt1 | contig 10459 bp, 11 predicted proteins | sample AD_UKC077_MetaG_FD_184441 | JGI IMG/M metagenome (GOLD analysis project Ga0208195, IMG submission 184441) | Active sludge microbial communities of municipal wastewater-treating anaerobic digesters from USA - AD_UKC077_MetaG (SPAdes) (version 2) | ecosystem: Engineered > Bioreactor > Anaerobic >...
CTTGAAATAAGGGCTTTTTTATTGGTACAAAGTTATTATTTATTTTGTGATGTTATACGTTTATTCGGTACAAATTTGTACCTTTGTTGTACCATTTTAGAAAGTGGCTATTTTTTTGACTGAATTTGTACCCCGTTTGGTTTACATAGTTTACAGAATAATACACTTTCAAACAGAATGGAACACTTTTAAAGGTATTGAAAACAGAAAAAAGATACAATGAGCAGTAATATACAGGTGCAGCGTATTTGTCAGCATTGCGGAACGGAATTTACAGCCCGTACCACAGTAACAAAGTACTGTTCCCATAGGTGCGGAAGTGCAGCAAACAAGGCTAAGAAACGAGCCGAAAATGTGCAAAAGTCAAACAGCGAAACCAAACAGATAAAAACCAAACCTATTGAGGAACTGAAAGCAAAAGAGTTTTTGACCGTTTCAGATGTTTCAAAGTTAGTAGGTTGTTCCCGGCAAAACGTGTACAAACTTATCAATACGGGAAAGCTGAAAGCAACAAACATACTGGAAAAGAAAACCATTGTAAGACGTTGCGACCTTGACAAGCTATTTAAAGAAGTTCCCGAAATTGAAGCCATACCCGAACAGCAAAAACAGGAATTGAGCGACTGGAAACAGGCAGGGGCGTTTGATATTACCGACTGTTACACCATTAACGAAGTATTGGAAAAGTACAGCATATCGGAAACAGCCTTGCAAAACCTCATCAAACGGGAAAGCATACCCAAAATAAAAAAGGGTTGGTATGCCTATGTACCGAAACCGATAATTGATAAATATTTGAGTTGAGCAAAAAATAAAGTTTGTTCAGAGAGTACCAAAAGTAACTTTAGTAACTAAGCATAAAGGACAATGACAACAAAAGTAACATTAAGACAAAAGAAAATAAGCAAGGGACGGCAAAGCCTGTATTTAGATTTTTACCCGGCTATACCACACCCCGAAACAGGCGAACCCACACGAAGGGAATTTTTAGGGCTTTACATTTTTGAGAAACCAAAAACACCCATTGACAAACAGCACAATACTGAAACCTTACAAATAGGCGAAAGCATACGCCAAAAACGGGAAAACTTTTTGAATAAGCCTGAAATTTACAGCGAATACGAAAAAGAGCAGTTACGCAAAAAGGAATTGGGCGAACAATGTTTTATTGAGTATTTCAGAAAGTTAGCAAACAAACGTAAAGCAAGTAACCACGATAATTGGGTTTCAGCACTCAACTACATTGAAGCGCTTACCAACGGTAAATTGAAGTTTGCCGACCTCAACGAAAAGTTTTTGGAGGACTTTAAAGAATACCTACTAACTACCAAAAGTAAAAAGAGCGACAAAACAACCCTTTCACAAAATTCAGCCGTTTCCTACTTCAATAAGGTAAAAGCTACATTGAAACAAGCCTATAAAGACGGCATACTACAAACCGACCTGAACGCCAAAATAAGCCCAATTAAAGCAGCCGAAACAAGACGGGAATACTTGACTATTGAGGAATTGAATAAACTTGTAAAAACACCGTGCAACAATGATTTATTGAAACGTGCAGCCCTATTTTCAGCCCTTACCGGGTTGAGGTTTTCAGATATTCAAAAAATGGTTTGGGGTGAACTTGAATATATTGAGGGGCAAGGATATTTCCTGAATTTCAGCCAAAAGAAAACCAACGGAATTGAGTATTACCCTATTTCAGAACAGGCAGTAAGTTTGTTAAACGAAAAAGGCGAACCCACAGCTAAAGTATTTGAAGGGTTGGAATATTCAGCCTACCATAACAAACACCTGTTTCAATGGATTGGAGCAGCAGGAATAACTAAGGATATTACCTTTCATTGTTTTCGCCACACGTTCGCAACCTTGCAACTGTTTAACGGAACAGATATTTACACCGTTTCCAAAATGTTAGGACACAAAGACCTAAAAACAACACAGATATACGCTAAGATTGTGGACGACACAAAACGCAAAGCAGCCGACAAAATTAAACTGGATATGTAACCACCTAAAGCATAAAAGACAAATGAATTATTTAGAAATTGTATTACAAGGATATTTCAATGAGAATAACAGGGAGTTTTTAGAAAAGTACTTTTTTAGAGAGTTTAAGAAAGCAGAAAAAGAACAATATTTTGAAGCAGATGAATTTTTTAACGGCTGCATTAAAGTAATTGAGAGTTGGGAAAAGTATTTACAGGAACAAGTTTTTAAGCGTAAACATGAATTGTATTTAATGCTTGATGGAGCAAAAAACGGTACAATGAAATACGGAGATTTACAAGGCAAAACCATTGAAGAGAAAAGACGGGAAACAATAGAATATTGCGAACAGGAACTTAAAGAAGTTCGCCCGGACGGAATAGGCAGCCTTTCATTTACTGTTCATTTACACTCATTGACTAACGGACGTATTGCTTACAATATGCCGTATAATGAATTATTGGTTATTAAGATTGCTATTTTAAAAGCGTTTAAGAAAACCCAACCCAATATTGAACCGTTACCCCCTCAACCGATTGTTGAAAGCCCTTTTAGTGTACTTGAATGGGCGACTATCTTTTATTATGCAGACGAAACAAAACTACTAACTGAAAACCGTTTAATTAAAACACGACTGGAGCAGTTTATGAGTAAGCACCAAATAAATACAACTTTTAATAACTTCAAAACGAAGTATTACGAAGCAAAGAAGCGAATAAACGAAAAGAATGATTATCCAATAAATAAACTTGAATTGATTATACCTTTTCTCAAAGCAGGAGCATGATGCTTATGATTCTTTTTAAAAAAAGCATACTGTAAAGTTTTAGATTTATCGTGCAAATATAATTGTTTCCTGTCAATTACCATCTCCCCACAGCCACCAGGATCTTTACCACCTCTTTTATTACCCCTTCTATGGCATCCAGCGCTTTAGGGACTTTGTTCATGCGGGTGACCCGAGTGCGAATGCGTTTGGAAAGATCGTTCAGCCGGGCCGTTGTCTGTTCCATATCCTTGTATACCTCTTTCTGTAGCCGGACAATGGTCAAGCGTTCGGCATCCCGCAAGGCCAACGCCGACAGTTCCAGCAATCCCCGCTCCTTCATCCCTAAAGACAGATCCATCCGCTCCCGGTCCACCTGGGCAATAGCCTCCTGTATCTCGGTTAAACTCAGTTCTTCGTTCTTTGTTGTTTTATTCACCATCTATCTCCATTTTATGTAAAACCAACCGTTTTTATGCATTTAAACAACTATACTGAAAAAACTATGTTTATTTCAGTTCTTTAATCAAGGTGCTTAGTTGTACCGCCAGGGTATTGAGTTCCATAAGTTCTTCATGCCAGTAATCCCAACGTTCCCACTTGTCCAATTGGGTAAGCAGTTTGTGGTGGGCTCTTTTGAGGCTTTGCAATCCATTCACACATTTATTCCGGATACTTTTGGCTTTTTCAAGGTTCTCCAGCAATGTGATGTAACGTCGGTCGTGATCCACTGAGGGCAGTTGTCCCAGGACCTCTATCCGGTGTAAGTAGGCCAGGTAGTTGTTTTGCAGACCTGTCAATTCGTTGTCTATCAATTCCTGAACTTCTTGTTTACGCAATAGCTGTACCAATGCATCTACACAAACAGACACCAGGGTATCGCCTTCGGTCACAAATTCATAGACAGCTACCGCCTGCCTGTTTTTCATATAGTTCTCACTCAAGTATCCCGCGTATTTTCCTGTAAGTTTAGCTACTCCCTGCGGCAATTCCAGATCTACCCACTCCAGCTGGTTAAAGCGCAGGATCATCGAGTCCAGGTTGTTGCCCAATCCGCGCATCTCGGTCCCTATCTGTTTCCATCGGGTAGGATTGCTGATGCTGCGCAGGGCCCGCAGATAACTGTTCAGCACGTCTACACAGACATCAGTGCGTTCAGCCAGTTTTTCATCTTCCCTTGCTGCTGCCGCCAGGGCATTTAGTTCCCGGAACCGGGCATCTGCCCCGGTCAACGAGGCCACATAAAAAAGGCCGCGTTCGGTACGTATTGCAGCCAATTCCCGAAACAATACCGACGGTGCTACCGCTACACTATCCCCACTCACTGCCAACTTTTGCACTGTTTGCAACTGTGATTCCGTTAAGGCTGCACAACTGCTGCTACTCCATACCAACAGCGACAAAACCAGAATTCTCAACAGGTCAGTCCGAACACCCATAGCAATCCAGTCTTGAATTCCAACACAATGAATTGTTTGTTTCTGTACATCATGATTTATTATTATCATACTTCTCAAACTCAGAATTATGACTCTTAAACTCCGGTACCCACTTCTTGAGCAACTGTATTGTAGCGGCAATATCCAACTCACATGCTTTCCGACTAATTAAAGGAATTACATCCTCTAACGTCTCATAATTGTTCTCCCTCACCTGAGCCATCCTGATCTTCGGATGCACCGTGGCCAGCGAATTCTCCTCGGTACTCAGTACCTCTTCATAAAGTTTTTCTCCCGGACGCAAACCCACTTCCTTAATCTCAATTTCTTCCCCAGGTGTATATCCTGCCAAACGGATCATACGCATAGCCAGATCTTTGATCAGCACCGGATCACCCATGTCAAAAACCATAATCTCGTTATTGGCACTAATGGTGGCCGCTTCCATGATTAGGCGGCACGCCTCAGGAATACTCATAAAATAACGGGTAATGTCGTTGTGCGTAAGAGTCAACGGACCACCTTCCATGATCTGCTGGCGGAACCGGGGAATAACCGATCCGCTGGATCCCAGCACATTTCCAAAGCGGGTAGTCACAAATTGCGTTTTCCCTTCTACCCTGCCATTGACGATGGCCTGACCAAGACTCTGAACGTACATCTCGGCAAGACGCTTGGTAGCTCCCATAACGTTAGTAGGATTAACGGCCTTGTCTGTAGACAGGAAGATGAACTTTTCCACATTGTGGGCCACGGCTGCATCGGCCATGATACGCGTACCTTCCACATTTACCCGCACAGCTTCGCAGGGATTTTCTTCCATCAAGGGGACATGTTTATAAGCAGCTGCATGAAAGACCATTTCGGGTTTGTAGGTGTTAAACAGGGTGGTTACGGTAAATTTATGGCGCACATCACCTACTACGGGAATAAATTGCAGGTCGGGGTATTTTTCTTTCAATTCCAGGCAAAGGTAGTGCATGGGCGTTTCTGCCATATCCATCAAGATCATTTGTTTTACGACTTTCAACTGGGCCAGCTGCCGACAGAACTCACTGCCTATGGATCCAGCCGCCCCCGATACGAATACCGTTTTGTTGCGAAACTGATCACTCACGGCTTCCATATTGATAATGATCTCTTCACGACCCAGTAGATCTTCTATGGATATAGGACGGATTTTCAGACGGATTTCGTCTTTTTCGCTGAATTCGTCTATGGGTGGAGTCATCAGGATGTTAATCTTTTCTTGTTCGCAGAAAAGGATCAGGCGACTCTTTTCCTGTTGTATGACTTTGTAGGTAGGAAAAAGGATGGCATATACGTTAAGCCTGTCAACCAATTGCTTGATATCTTCCCTGGTCTCAAAATGATAGATCGGCATTTCGTTCAGGCGGTAGGAATACGCAGTGTGGTCATACATCAGAAAGCCTATCGGACGGTAATTCGGACTTTTATGCAACCGGATAAGCACTGCAACCGCTTTTTCATTACTCCCGTAAATAAGAACCCGCTTAGTGTCCCGGATGACCTTCTCATTTACTATCTCATAAACCATGATCATGGCCAAACGGATAACAATCAGCGTAACATAAGTGAAGAGAATATCGAGCAATAAAAACTTGTAAAGGATTGCATGGGGCACATCAAGATCCAGGAAGTAAAGAGCCACCGTAAGGCAGACCGATTTCAATAATACGGCATATCCCAAGGGAAGAAGACCTTTCATACTCATATACCGTATAATATTCCTATAGGTCTTGAACAGGTAAAATGAAAAGGTGCTAACAAGCGCAGCCAGAGCCAGTATTATTAGAAGATGTTGTCTAGAAAACGGTCCATCTTTAGAAACATATATCAAGTAGACGATCACAGTGCTGCTGGTAGCTATGACGACGTCAATAGCCGCCACTATCCAATATTTTAGGTAATTGAACCTAAAAAAATCAAAACGTTCGAAAATGCGTTTTTCTACTTTTCGGAAACCTTTTTTCTCTTCTTGCTTTTCCATAAAAATGTTTTTAGTTGAAGTGGTGCGGTGTGAGGCAGATTGATTTTCAGGACTTGCCCACTATGTTTAAAAAGTAAAGTGCCAGTACATGGAACTGAATGGCCAGCAAGAGCGGGTCATCGGGATCTATAGGTATGGCTTGGGTGTTACCGGTGCCTTTCGTCGCATTGGCCGAGAGTTTTCCTTGCAACACATTTTGGAGGATCTGTTCCATCAGGTCTGTATATTGGGTAAACAATCCCATTTGTGCAGTAATAGTCAAAAAAAGTGTTTCAGCTGTGATCTGCGGATGTCGCGCACAGTAGCGGAATGCCTTCCTGATTGGATTTTCGTAAGGCTTTTGGTCAACCATATCGGAATACATGACCATGATCTCCAGACGTTCCAGGATATCATTCAGGTTCAGGTCTTTCCAAGCTCCTGATCCGGATTGTTCTGCGACCCAGCGGTTAAGGACCGACTCGACCCTCTGCCGGGAATCTTCGTCTAAACAGAAATAGTAATTGTAGCATAAGATCTTGCAGATATCGGGAGTGTCAGTAGAAAGAGGTTGGTCCGCATGGAGGACCTCCTGGACAGCATTCCTAGCCACTTGCATGTGCTCCTGATCGAACTGAAATGTAAGTGTATGGAGCAAGTAAACGATATTGCGGATACGATCTGCGGGTGTCATATCCTGATCAAGGTTTCGGGCAAGGATGTCTGTTCCCCGCAACAGGTCCTGGCTTATAAGATCGGATCTTGCTTCCCGGCCGAACATACTGATGGTGCCCGGTGAGGTATAGGACAAAATCAAAAGATGCCTGTATCCAAAACAGATGTGAGCCACCTGATCTATGGTTGCCGTCTGTAGCGGCAACGAACGGATCTTTTTTAGCAGTAAGTTAAAATATGATTTATACATTTTTTGTTTAGCCGTGCTTCGTTTCTATGTATGAACCGGCACGTTAGTGATGATTCAGGCCATACAGTATTATTCCTGTCGGTCTGCGAATTAAAGTTTATAGATGAAGATTAGATTGTCAGGATTCAGTTTTCAGACTGTACTACTTCAAGGAAAGAAGCGGGAATATATGTGGTGGCTACTGCAGCCACTCCATTTAGTCGCACCACTACCCTCTTGTGGCCCTTTATGCGTATGAGTTCTCCTTCTACTCCAGCAAAATCGCCCTTAACAATGCGGACCTTGTCCCCACGTTTGAGACTGCAGGGTACCAGATTGGTCTGTTCCTCGGGAAAGGTCAACAGGAACATGAAGTCGTTCATTTGTTTTTCAGGGATGGTAACGGGCTGGTAAGTTCGGGGCTCTTTCAGGTACCTCATGCTGAAACCAAGCTTGCGTGTAAGGTTTATACTTGTTTTAGGATCTGTAAATATGAAAACATACCCGGGAATTACAAGTTCCGAACATTTGACTTTTTTACCGTTCCTTTCTTTCACTATTTCTCGGAAAGGGACAAAATTTTTAATGTTTATTTTGTCCAATTCCTGCTTTATGATTCGTTCTTTACGGTATGTTATTGCTACATACCAGCAATTAGTGGGACTGTCCATCAGGTTTTTCAGGCAATGGTGCTTATTTATTTTGCCCCTAAAATTACACAAAAAAACCTGAGAATCAAAAAAATGCAAAGGTTAGGATTTATGATTTTTAATATGCTACTAAATATGTAAGGTAATGTCACTATACGAGGCTTGCTTCATCCCTTTTTATCTAGATTAAGCAGCTGTTTTACAAGAACTTAGATAGTTATGAAAAGAACTGAATTCTTAAACAGAAAGCTGTTTTTTTCATCTATTTTCGGGAGCAAAGTTAACAATTTTCATATCACCAGGCAACAGAATTCCATAATCCGTCTAATTTTCTCTATAAACGGTCATTTGCTCACTATGAGCGGTTATAAAACCGTGATGAATTGCCATTTTCAGCTCGCTTTCCGTCGTACTCGACAGTCCACACACATAAGTATACGTAGCACCCAAATTCCCAGCCGTCTTATTCCCAGTATCAGCTTACAACGGACCTTTATTTCTGCCCGAGCTATTAAATCTTTAAATGGCACCATTTCAGTAGTATGCAACGCATCACCCTTAGTGATAAACTGTCCTTGTGCATTTTTATGAATATCGACTACCCGGTGCATCAGGAAAGCATTATCCCATCGGAAAAATATTACATCACCTACTTGTATTTGCCCTGGATCTGTAGGATGTAACAAAATCGTATCCCAGCCATCTATCAGTGTCGGACTCATGCTATTTCCCCGAACCCGCAACCGCACACTTTGACCTCTGGCTATCTGTTGCTCAATCAGAGGAAGGAGTTTCTCGTTGGGCAGGGTTTTAAACTTGCGTTTCATTATTATCCTTTTCGCTCACAAAAATTTCGTTGTTTATAAGATAGGCTGCCGAAGGTTTCGGTAAACACTCAAGACGGAAAACGGGAATGTTTTTCAGTATCTCCGAGATCATGTTACAAATACTTACGTGTAAATTTTCGTCTCTGAGATAGGCAGGAGGAAACGAAGGATATAGTGCCGTAAAGCCATCGACGATATTCAAACGTTGTGCCCTATTATAGGGGGCCTGCTGAAGACGAACAATTCCTGCAACCGGGTAACTCTCGGACCTGTAAACCCGTCCTTTCCCACTCCAGGGTGTGCCATAAACATAAAAAACCGGATGCTTTTCTGTTTGTTGCAAATTGGCTACAGCACTATCAACATTCAGCAGCCTGATTACAGGACTGTCATCGTTCAGGAGCTGTGATCCGGGAATATGATCCAGCCATAGGCGGGTATGCGTACTTTTACCTGTTCCCGATTCGCCCAGGAAAAGAACTGCCTTTTGATTGCTAACGATTACCGAAGAATGTATTGGTGCTGCAAATCGGGGAATTCCTTCAAATGCGAACGCCATCCATATAGCAAATCGTAAGAAATCCAGATCCGGAGACAACACATCTGGTCCAAACCTTTTTTGTAACAGACAACCGCAACGAACACAAGGATCTCCGGTTTTCATAATCATCTGCAAAGACAGATTTTCGTCCTGATCAAATATCTGAAACTGAATGATGTCTTCCTTTTTTCTAAGTATGCATTTCCCGTTTTCAATATCAAACTTAAAAATTTCCTTTTCAAAATTGATTACCTGTCTCTGCTGATAAGGATCATCCATAGATTCAATTTGAAATCTTAAAAGGATATCTGAATGATCAGATATTAAGTCTTCTACATTTCTTAAGAATGGTCGAAAACCAGGTAGATCAAATCTTTGTCCATCTGGTAATTTCCAGACAATTTCAACAAGAAAACCGGCTATTTTGTATAAATACTTTTTGCTCATTAATCTGTCCATGCTGAAATATCAATGATCCGGTCACATTGTCGCAGCAGGCTTTCCCTGTGTGAGATGATCACAATTGTCTTTTCTCTATTCTCGAATTCATGAAGCAGGGCATTTGTGATCTCTGCTTCCGTTGCAGGATCAAGGGCCGAAGTGGGTTCATCCATAAGCAAGAGCGAGGCCTTTTTAAAATGTGCCCTGGCAATTCCAATGCGCTGACGCTCACCTCCGGAGAGGCAGGCACCCGCTTCTCCGAGCCTGGTATCTATTCCTTCAGGGAGATGCTGTGTCCATTCATCCAGTGCAGCCGTTCTTAATGACTCTTCGAGCATTTCCACTTTATTTTCCCCAAACGGTGTAATATTCTGGCTTAGTGTACCTTCCGTAATAAAAACTTCTTGTGAAACATATCCGAGCATATCATGCCATGCTTCCACATTATCTTTACCAAGGGGGACACCGTCTATCAATATGCTTCCATGCTGCGGCTTGTAAAGCCCCATCAACAAATACATCAGGGTACTTTTCCCCTTTCCGGTAGGACCCGAAATTCCCACCCGCTCCCCTTTCCGGATGCTAAAGTTAACATTGTGCAAAACAGGCCTATCCGTAGTAAATCCAAAATTCACGTCACGGAATTCAATAACCTGATTAAAAGTCAATGATTTTTTTTCTTCTGAAAACCCTGCTTCTTTAGATAATTTCTCCGTCTTTTGACCTTGCAGTTTTGTAACTTCGTTCTCGAAGTGAAATCCAGATATGATAGTAACAGTATGCCTTGTATTAAATCCAAATAACCGAGTATTTTTTTAATTTATTTCAATTCTTTAACGGGGAGGCACTCTCAGGGGCCTTCTGCCCCTGCCGCCTGGCAAACCCCGAGAGGTTTTAGTGTGAGTATTATTT
>Ga0208195_1004812_pt1 | contig 10389 bp, 17 predicted proteins | sample AD_UKC077_MetaG_FD_184441 | JGI IMG/M metagenome (GOLD analysis project Ga0208195, IMG submission 184441) | Active sludge microbial communities of municipal wastewater-treating anaerobic digesters from USA - AD_UKC077_MetaG (SPAdes) (version 2) | ecosystem: Engineered > Bioreactor > Anaerobic >...
GTAGATTTTTATTTGGTGATAAAAACTTTTGGATAGAACTTAGGGAATAGTTGGGTAATAATTTGAAAGTATAGTCTAAAATAGAAATTGCATCAGAAGATCCATTACAACTAAATATTAGTTTCAGATTCGAAGAACGAGATAGAAATATAATAGATTAATATCTAAGGGGTAAATACCCCTTTTATTTTGGAGGTAGATAATATGGAAAAAGGTAATACTTGGTGGCAATATCTAATATTAGGATTACAGCATTAGTTAACAATGTTTAGTTAGACGGTTTTAGTTCCAATTTTGTGCGGTATACCAATATCAACGGCTTTATTGGCTTCTGGTATTGGCACATTAGTATTTCATCTGGTAACAAAACTTAAAGTTCCAGTATATTTAGGATCTAGTTTTGCGTTTATTTAGCCAATTAATTAGGTTATTTTATACTATTAGGGTGGGTAGGAACGGTTTAGTAGTGTACCCGAATAGTTATAGAACGGATTATAGATAACACCAGAATAGATTTAGTATGCTACTGGTGGTATTCTTATGTAGGGCATATAGCAACTTATACTGGTAACAATAATACATTTTGTTGGGTTAGAAAAGGTTATAAAGTTATTTCCCCCTGTAATTTCGGGCACAATGATTATTCTAATTGGATTAACATTATCCCCCACTGCAATTAGTATGGCTTCATCTAATTGGTTATTATAGATATCTTAGTTGTAGATTTAGATATTGTGTAATCTATATTTAAAGGGATTTCCAAAAATCATATCTATTATTTTAGGTGTATTGGGTGGGTATTAGATTTAGTAGATATTTGGACAAGTAGATTTTTAGGGTATAACTCAATAGTAGGTTGTAGGGACTCCGCAAATAATCTTACCTAAGTTTTCGGCTTATTAGGCAACATTAATTATCCCTATAATGTTAGCAACATCAATTGAACATTTTGGTGATATATTTTAGATATCATCAATTACAGGAAAAGAATTATATAAAGATCCTGGAATAGTAAGAACAATGTTAGGAGATTAGATTTAGGATATGTTCTAGGGATTTATTGGTGGACCAAGCACAACAACATATAGTGAAAATACTGGAGTATTGGCAATTACAAAAGTTTTTAATCCAGTAGTAATGAGAATATAGTAGGTATTTGCCATACTAATGTAGTTTATACCTAAAATTCAATAGTTCTTATATTCAATTCCAACGTAGGTGTTAGGTGGTATAATGATATTGTTATTCGGATCCATTTAGTCAGTTGGAATTAAAACATTGGTAGAAAATAAAGTTTAGGTAGATGGTAAAAATTTAGTTATAATATCTATAATGCTCGTAATTGGTATTGGAGGAGCAACAATATCTATTGGAAATTAGGTATTTTAGGGAATTGGGTTATAGGCATTAATAGGATTGTTACTTAATTAGTTTTTTATGTTAACAAAACGATAGTAATATAATATATAATAGGAGTAAGGAGGTTTTTTTATGTTTAATAATCTTGAGTTAGATTCGTTTTTAGCGTTTATGAAAGATATTGACATGATCCCAATAAAAGAGAAAGAGGAAGAATTATGTTCATTATTGAATAAAAGAGAGCATAATAATCCTTATCATATAGAAGGAAATGCTTGGATTCATACTGAACTTGTAAAATCTGCTATAACGTCTGATTTTCAGTGGTTATATAGAGATCATAATAACTATTCTGAACTAATTTCGTATATTTTGGCTATATACCACGATGCAGGAAAAGCATTTACTACCAATAAAATCCAATCGGATAATTTCAATCATTTTTATGAGCATGAACTGGTATCTAGTATTATAATAGAACAACTTTTGAAATTTTGTCCTTATAATTATGTTCTATTACCATTTGAAATACCATTCATAAAGAAAGTAATAAAAATGCATATGATTAATCCATATAACATTAAGCCCGAAAAAAGACATCAATTAATTTTGGATTTACAAAAATATTTTACTTACTATCTGATGCTTAAATATTCAGACATAGAAGGAATGGAAATGTCTAATGAAATACCAGAAGAAATAAAGAATGATATTTTAGATCAAAAAAAGAAAGCAAAAGAAGAAATAATCCAAATTACTAATTCTACTCCTAATATGATATTGTCATCTAAATATGGAGATAAGTGTATAGCAAATTCTAATGGTAATTGTGATCTCAATTATTATAATACAATTCCACGGGATGAAATCCTTTCTTATTTTACCATTCACCCAGTAAATAAGAAAACTGTTATTGTATTAATTGGAACCCCTTTATCTGGGAAAAGTACAATTAGAAACGAATTAATTAAGTATTTTACAAATAAAAAATATAAAATAGATATTGTATCTAGAGATGATATGAGATATAAATTTAATAATTCTTATGATATAATGAAACAAACAGAAAAGAAAATATCAGCATTAACTAATACCAAAATAAAAGAATTTGAATCCAATGATAGTAATATTTTAATAAGTGATAACACCAATAAGACCGCAAAAGTAAGATTGCCACAAATAAATAACTTTAAAAATAAAGAAAAGTATGATATAATTTATGTATATGCGGACTTTATACCATTATACGAAAAAATAAATATAGCCAAAACACGGACTGAAAATATAATTTCACCTAAAGTTATTTTAGAACATCAGGTAATTTTAGAACATCCAATAGTATCACAAAAGGAAAGATATATTAAAAATTTATCTATATTAGAATTAGTATAAAATTATATTAAGTTAATTAGATAAAAATTGGTGGGCATAAATGAATAATATAACAGTATAGATATCGGGAAAAAACATATTACCATTTTTAAAATTAAATATGGAATCATTATTATATTTTTACCCAGATATTAAAAATAATATCGTAGTATTTGATGATGATTCAAATGATGGTACAAAAGAATGGTTGGAAAATAATAATATAAATAGGATAACTTGGAAATATTTTGATTATGAAGATATAAAAAAATTATATGAACCATATCAAAGTAATAGTAGTATTTACAGAATATAGTGTATTTTAGAAGAGATATTTAGACAGTAGAATACTGAAAAATTAATAATTATGGATGGAGATTAGTTTATAATTAAAAAAGGAATACTTGAAAAATAGATTGAAGTATTAAATTCGAATTAGGATGTATTTTAGGTTAAAAATACATATATGATTATAAAGCCAAAAGTTGAATATTTCGAAATATATAATAGGTTAACTTCTAGGTTTCCTGGGTTTTTTACAACGCCACCAAATCAAAATTCAATGAATTTTTTAAGAAATGAATTAAATTTCGATTTTACAGATAAAATTGCAGTTGAATTGAATAGAATACATCCATATTTTTTATAGGTAAACCTAAATGTAATGAAAGAAAATAATATATTTTTTGATAATGCATCTGAAAATAGTTATTTTTTAAGAAATAAATTAGATACTGGAATTTTATTTTTAGAACAGTTAAAGTTAAATAACATTCCAATAGAATTTTAGAATGATATAATACAAAATTTTGTTTTTCATTTTGTATGGACTTCAAGTATAAAATTAATTTATGATAACATAGATTCACATAAAATAAATAATCATCATAAAAAGCATATGTTAGTTAGTTACAAAGATAAATTTGAATCAATTTTAAATAAATTGGAATTTGATATAACTGAAATTTATGATGAAATACAGCAATGGACAAATAATGTATTATCGTTAATAGAAGGAGAATAAAATACTAATGAATATATTATTAAACAATTATTGTAATTTACAATGCCCCTATTGTTTTGCAAATGAAGTAATATAGCAAGATAAACATAATATGTCGTTTACTGATTTTGTTTATGTATTGAATTTTTTGAAAAAATCTAGAGATCCAAATGTAAGATTAATTGGTGGTGAACCTACCCTTCATCCAAATTTTTTAGATTTTGTAGATATTGTTGCACAAGACGAATTATTTAAACATTTACATATATTTACTAATGGTACTTTTAAAGTTCAGATACGAGATAAACTTATTAACATTTAGAAAACTCAAAAAGAAGTCTCATTGTTATTAAATTTAAATTCACCTAAAAATACTAATATACGAGAAGAACAATATTATCATATATTAGATAACATTAAACATATGAGTAATGTTAGAAATTTAAGTATAACATTGGGAATAAATATATTTAAATAGGATCAAGATGTAGAATATATTGTAGAATTATCTAAACGATATGGATTTAGAAAAATTAGATGGACAATTGTATCACCAAATACAGAGGTATTGAAACATATAAATATGAAAGAATATTTTATGGGACTAAAAGATTAGTAGATGCGATTTTTGGGATCTTGTATTTAGAATGATGTTGAATAGAGTTTAGATTGTAATCAAATGCCATATTGTACATTTACAGACGAAGAAGCAAAGTATTTATAGATGATGATGCCAGATGTAATTGCAAGACCCAGAACTTGTACGCCTGTCTTAGATGTAAAACCCAATTTAGAAGTAATTAGATGTTTTATGTTTTAGGACAAACCAGTATATTTAAAAGATTTTAGTGATTCAAATTAGTTAACCGAATATTTTAAACAACATATAGATTCTAAATTTTTAGATGTATAGGCAATAGAAGAATGTAAAACCTGTCCATATTTCAAAAAGATAAGAAAAAGTTGCGGGTGTTTAGGATTTTATAGAGATAAAGTAAATTTGTGAGGTGCATATAATGTCAAATAAATATGATCAATTAAATGAAAAAGAATTAGAATTATTTATAAAATTTAATAATTAGATTGAACGTAAAAATAGACATTCAGATTTTTATTATTTGGATGATCCAGAATAGACAAAGGATGATACTAAGACCAAATAGCAATATAACTATACACAATTAGTAAAAGATACAGCAGAACAAATACGTAGTGATCCTGAATATTTTAATTCTCCTAACATTAAAAAAATATTAAGAGAAATGTATTAGAGTTATTCACCTACCGATTTAAATGTTGATTTACAACTTGACATAAAAACTATATTTAATTTGTAGTATACTGAGGAAGAAACTAAATTAGACAAACAACTACGAAATAATAAAGAAGAAGAATAATTATGGAAAAACGTAATAGTTTATCATTATTAGTAAAACCCACCAATATGTGTAATTTTAGATGTACATATTGTTTTAACGAATCCTTTAATATATCTAAACAATAGGGATATAGTACAAAAATGACGTTAAAAACAGTTGAAAAAATATGTGATTTTTAGAGTAAATCATAGAATTCTATAAATTGGGTATGGCATGGCGGAGAACCCCTTTTAATGGGCAAAGAATTTTATAGAGATTAGATGGAAATATTGAAAAAATATAATGTTAATAATAATGTTGGTATGCAATCTAATGGTTCATTATTAACTGATGATTTTTATAAATTACTTCAAGAATATGATATCCATTATTCAATTTCACATGATGGTATAAAAAATGAAGAAACCAGAGGACACACAAAAGAAATTGAAAATTAGATTAAAATAATACTTTAGAACAATAATACAGTAGGTGCTATATCAGTAATTACCCCAAATAATTTTGATAAATTAATTGATAGTTATTAGTATTTTAAAGATTTAGGACTTAATGGTTGGGCAATTAATAGAATATTTTTTAATCAAAGAGGAACAAAATTATTTTAGCATGAATTACGAAAATAGTATTTAGATAAATATGGTGAATTATTTAAATTATATTTGTCAGAGCCTAACCCATTACAAATACGACAATTTGATGAAATAATATCATTATTATTATATGAAGAAACCCGTGGGCATTTATGTTCATTAAGTGGAAATTGTTCTTATTCGTGGTTGGGAATAAATCCCGATGGTTCAATATATCCGTGTGATAGATGGTTACCAGAAGAATATCGAATGGGTAATATATACGAATTTAATGACTATAATGAATTGTTAAAAAATTCGCCCAATTATTGGGGAAATTTTGATTTTCAGTATGAACATAAAAAATATTGTAGAACTGTAAAAAAGTGTTGGGCATATGATTTTTGTCATGGGGGATGTAATTAGAATTTTATAAATTCATATTTAGAAACAGGATCATATGAGGATGAAGATCAATGTCAATATATTAGGGGAGAAATATAGACAGTATATAATATATTAAAAATGCAAGAAATATCGGATATTAAGAACCCGATTATTAGATTAAAACTTCAAAATCTAAAATTTATAAATCTTAAATATATTTATAATATAACAAATAATTATATAAAATACAAAGAGGGGAATTTATAATGCAATCCAGATATTTAACTTTAATTGTTAAACCTACGCATAGATGTAATTTACATTGTCCATACTGTTATGATTTTAAATTTAGGCGGGATGTTAAACATTATTTAAATTTAGATGATGTGAGAAAAATATTGAAAATATTTAATGGAAGAATTTTAAATTGGATTTGGCATGGAGGAGAACCATTTATGATGGGGGTAAAATATTTAGACGAATAGGGAGAAATTATACGAAATTATGATCCAGATATAAAAGTTAGTATGCAAACTAATTTAACATTAGTTAATGAAGATGGAATAGAATATTTTAAAAAGTATAATATAAATCCTGGAACATCGTATGATGGACTTATAAACCCCGAAACTAGACAAAATGATAAAGATTTTTTTTAGAATTTGAAATTATGCAAAAAAAATAATATTAATCCTGGATCAATTATGGTAATAACAAATAAAAATGTTGATAACTTAATCATGGAATATGAAAATATGAAATAGAAAGAGATTCATGGACAAATGAATTTAGTATTTGAATAGGATAATAATTCTACATCGGAAGAAATTTAGTAGGAAAAAGTATATCAAGGATGGAAAAAACTTTTTTATTATTGGATTTACGATATTAATAATCCGATTAATTAGACGCTAATATCTTGGTATGTAGAACAATTAATGGGGGAACCCCATATGTGTGAACAAAACGATTGTGTTGGGCGTTGGTTTTCTATACACCCAGATGGAAATATATATCCCTGTGGTAGAGATTGGGATGACAATATGTTATTTGGAAATATACATGATATTGAAACTGCAAATGAAATATATTATAATGATAATTTTAAGAATTTTTATTATAAAACCAGAGGATTATTAGATAAGTGTAAGAATTGTATATTTTTTAATGGATGTCATTCTGGATGCTATGCTACTTCTTATCATTATGATAGAACATTATCTAAAGTAGATTAGAATACCTGTAAATTAAATAGGCTAATATATAATTTCTTATCAAAATTCTTTTATGAATTTGATTATAACTCATTATAGGATTTAGAAGTCTTAGAATCTTATAATCCATTATTTATAAAATTATTATTAACTTATAGGCTACGAGGAAAACAAATAATAAATGAATAGTATTAGATGTTAAAGGAGTGAAATAAATGAAATTATATACTATATATTTTACTGATGATAAAAAATTAGAATCAGAACATGCATATAAAATAGGATTAATATCAAAATTTACGTCTAGATTAGAAGAATTTGGGATAATTAATAAACTAAAAAAATAGTAGATAATATTAAACCCTATGGATACAATAATTGAATTTTTTGACAAAATGAAAGAACATGATATTTCTGTTTATCCTGGCTTTTATGTATACAATACAACTTTTGCAAATAGAACACCAAAATATGATCCAAAATAGAAAATTTTAAATGTTTAGTGGCTATTAGCTCCTAAAAAGGAAATTGAAACTTTTGTTAATTAGTATAAAATTAAAGATGATGTATTACAGGGAAAAATGCTTGGGTATTAGGATTGTTGTATAGACTTTTTTAATAAATATTATATACATGACAATTTAGATGATTTAACTATAAATCAATAGCTAAATACTAAAGATGTAATATTTTAGCCTCATAATACCAAACATTTATTTATACCCATTACAAAATCTCATGCATATCTTAATCATATATATAATAGTGTAGGATTAAAATGGATAGAATATATGCCTCACAGCTTTGACTGTAAAAAATCAATATAGAGATAGAAAAAATACGAAAAAATATAGAATGAAAATGGATTTTCAATTCAATAGAATTGGTTAAATGACTTTTTATCAATGCCGTATATATATTAGGTTATAGATGGTGTTGGTTATGTTAAAAATGAATTGTTTAATTTGGCAATAGAATCTAATACTGAATTAAATGGGTATATATTAGAATTTTTACCAATGTAGGATATAAAATAGAAATTAAAGTTACTTAACGATGAAGAATAGTCAAAACTTTATTATGAAAAAATCAATGAATTTAAAGTTCCAATAGATAAAGAAAATACTTTTATACCCAACGATCCAAATTTTGAATTAGAATCAATTTATAAAGACAATGGGTTTTATTCATTAGAATCAATGAATGAATTTCATAATTAGTTAATTGAAAAATAGGTACCAATTTTAAATAAATATGATCAAAATTAGATATTAGATTTGGGAGCAGGCAATTGTGAATTGTTATTTAGACTTTAGGATAGAATTGATAAATAGTCATTATTTGGTATTGAAATAAATGAAAATTATGTCTCAAATTAGATATAGAGAATGGATAAGTATAATTTGAACTTATATAATGATGATCTGTATCAATAGCCAACATTATATGATGGATATAAATTTACATTAACATTATTTTCTATTTTAAGATTAGTTGATACAAAAGTAGATAATGCACAACGAGAAAGTTTATTAAAGTTTATATTGGCACAATCTGAAAATGTTATGTTTTATACATATAATAATGAAGAATATGAATAGGCTGAGGGATTTAAGATATTAAAAAAATTCTTGGGCGATGAATTTAATAAAAATAATATACAAAAAACAAGTAAAGAAGAAGTTTTGGTATACATATATAATAAGGAGAACAACTGATGCAAATATTACCAAAAGATTTATTGGATAACTTATAGATTTATTTTATGGGAAAAGGATAGACCAGACAATAGTATTTATAGATTGAAAGCCTATTAACGTTAGTTCCCGAAGTAAAGAATAATATAATATTTATTGGTGATGATATCACAAAAGAATTAGAAGAATATATATTGAGTAAAAATATACAACTAATTAAATTTGAACCAGAAGATTTTACAGACTTTAAAAAAAGTAAATACTATACTGGTAGTTATACTTCGTTTGAACATTGTGTATTATTGAATAAAATATTTAAATATAATTCAAAAAAATATGTAATTATAAATGATATTGATATAATGTTTATTGATGGTGATCAAGTAAGACAAAACTTGTTGGATTTATATAACAATACATATGATGCTATTTGTCCTAAAGATATAATAAAAACATCTAAAAATAATTATTTGGAATTAACAAGATATAATGTTGAAGAAGATTTTTTTTATGTAAAAAGATTTTAGCCATATCATTCATATCTAAATTTTGATTTTTTGAGACGACACCCAGAAGAATTATTAACAATATTTGAAACTACAGATTATACAACATTTATTACTGATACTGGATATAATTTTTATTGTAGATTAGAATGGTAGAAATAGAGAATAAAAGAATATCTTCCACAAAATAATTTTCCTCCTATGATACACAATTATGGTTATTTCTTTCATTTTAGCGGGTATGGTAGAGTAGAAACATCTTTTGATCCTAATAATTCTGATATTCCTGAAATTTTAGGATATAAAAGATTATTTAAACAATATGAAGATTAGGGAAAAGTTGTTTTACCTACTGAAATTAAAAAATTGTTTGATACTTAGTTCAAATACAAAGATGAGTCAACTATGGAAAAACTAAAGAAAAATATTACAATTTAGTTTACAGCATATAATATAAAACCATTTTTACAACTTTAGATTTATAGTTTTTTGAATTTTTATCCAGAACTTAGAGATAATATTGTAGTATTTGATGACAATTCTACTGATGGAACAAGAGAATGGCTAGAATCTAAACACATTAAAATAATTAATTGGAATTATTATAAACAACAGATAGAAGAGTTATTAGATATAAACAAATCGGGAACTTTACATAAATCTTGTGTATCCCATTCATATATGATAAAAGAATTGTTACAACAGGTAATTACAAAATATTTATTTGTTATCGATTAGGATTTAATAACACTTAATTCTGGTTGGTTAGAAAAATTTTATGATAAATAGGAAAATTCTGGTTAGGTATCTATTATGCATAATAGATATTATTCAAGTAAATTATTTACAGATAATTGGGAAGATGATTTAACACAAGAAGAAATATAGTATTATTCTTAGTTTA